>Ga0114974_10000191_pt1 | contig 54554 bp, 57 predicted proteins | sample S_130206_EF_Meta_FD_87318 | JGI IMG/M metagenome (GOLD analysis project Ga0114974, IMG submission 87318) | Freshwater microbial communities from Lake Simoncouche, Canada to study carbon cycling - S_130206_EF_MetaG | ecosystem: Environmental > Aquatic > Freshwater > Lake | place: Lake...
CCGCGGTGTAACCCGCGTACTTGGCCGGCACTTTGTACTCTGCCGCGATAGCGTCGGCGCTCTTGCCGGCCTGCACGCCCGCACGGACGAACGCCGCGAAGTCCTTGTTGAACTGCGCGTACTCACGCAGGTCGGCCACCGTCATCTGCCCGGCGTGGCCGGTGATGATCGTGTCGATGTTCTTGACCGTGTCCGCACCCTTAGTGAGCGAGTCGCCGATTTCGAGGCCGCTGCCGCCGTTGTTGGCATCGAGGATCGGGGCCACCTTGCCGGAGAAGATGTCACCGGCGTGCATGACCCGGAGTGCCGGCCACACCACCCACGCGTCGCCGTTCGTGTGACCGCGGCCGAAGTAATAGAGGTCGATCTGATCGGCGCCGGTGCCGATCGTCATCTTGTCCTTGAACGTCCGCTTGGCCATGCCGCGACCGTTGTTCACCGTGAAGATGTTCGGCTGCGGCGGTGCTCCGGCCGGCGTCAATCCGGTCACAGGCGCCATCCTCTGCATGTTGGCTTTCGTGTTCTCCTGCACCACCACATCGACTGTCGCGGGGAACTCGACGTTGCCGCTCACATGGTCGCCGTGCGTGTGAGTGTTGATGATGCGGACGACCGGCTTGCTCGACAGTTCCTTGATCTTGTCGAGGACCGGCTGTCCCCAACCTGGGTTCTTCGTGTCGACGACGGTGATGCCGGTGGCGCCGACGAACACGGCGGTGTTGCCGCCGCCGCCCTTCAAGACGAACAGATTGTCCTTGAGCTTCTCGACCTCGACCACCTTGGGCGCCGTGGCGGGCACTTGGAAAGCCGACAGCGTTAACGACAGGCCACCGACGGCCAGGAGTCCACCAAGCAGCAGAACTCGTTTCATGCAATCCCTCCAGGAAAGAACACGCGTTGAACGAACCAGAATGTGCCGGCGGCAATCACGGCCACCGAGCCGACGACGGCAAGACGACGCCCGGCCGTTTCGCTACGCGCCCGAATCGCCGCCAGGGCGGACGCCACCGTTACTACGACGACGAGTTGGCCGACTTCGACCCCGAGATTGAATGAAAACAGCGACCAGCCAAGGGCCGTGCGCGGCAGGTCCATTTCCCTGAGCACATTGGCGAAGCCGAACCCGTGGATAAAGCCGAAGGCAAACGCGATCCACGCCCGCATGTCGCGGCCGTCCCGAACCATCAAGTTGTCCGCGCCCACATAGACGATGCTGAGCGCAATGGCCGGCTCGATGATGCGGGCCGGCGGGTTCAGGAGATTGAGCGCAGCGAGTGACAGCGTGATGCTGTGCGCCAGGGTGAAAGCGCTGACCACCAACGCCAGTTGACGCAGCGTGCCGCCCAGCAGCAGCAAGCCCACCAGGAACAGCAGGTGGTCGGGGCCGATCAGGATGTGCTTGACGCCTGACGGCACGAACTTCCTGACGACGGCCCACACCCCCTGCTTGGATCCGGAGAAGAACTCGACGTGTGTCTTGGTCTGGTCGAGGATGGCCTGCAGCGCGAGGTTGTCATCCTCGTAGATGTTGACGAAGGTCTGGTGCAGTGGGTCGTAGGCAAACATCAGCGAGTCGAGCGCGATCGTTCCCGGGCGTGCCGCAAGCGGGAACCGCGTCGAGATGCGTATCGACTGCCGGTCGGCAACGGCCTCAGGCATCGCCCACTCGCCAGCGGCGAGTGGGGTCCCGTCCGCCCGCAGCCGCACTCGTGGGCCAAGCAGCGCCACGATGTCCGCCTGCCTCGCTCGAAGGAGATCGGCGTTGAGCAACTGTTCCGGCAGATCGATCTGCAGGTCGTGGGCGACGTCGATGATGTGGGCGACAAGGTCCACCTCCGCAGCGCCCTGTGCCACGCGGATGTCCAGATAGCTGAACGGCGTCGGGTGCGCCGACGCGGGTGACGCACACAGGAGCAGCGCTGCGAGCAGGCCAAGGACGAGGGTCCTCATGAGGAGGTCAATGGTAGCGTATCCGGCAACGGGTGCGAGCCCGTGCAGAACCCTCACGATGCCAGTCTCGAGCCTCATCGACGTCGACGAAAAGGGAGTCCGCGACTGTCGGCTGCTCGGTAACCCGCGCGAGCGTCCCCGAGGCCCGTTCGTTGCGGAAGGCCGTCTCGTGCTCGAGCGGATTTGCTGGAACGCCCGCCATGCTGCTGAATCCCGCCTCACTCCAGGTCCTGTGTCACTCGCTCGAGACACGGCCAAACCTGACAATCTCCGAGTGCCTGAAGCCGCCGCGACTGTCCTCTTACGGCTCTCCCGCCTTGGCCGATGAGAGCGGGCGCTCACCCCGCCGCAGCCGGCTCCATGCCTGCCTCAGATGCTCAGCGGCCAGAAGCCACTGCGGCCACCGTAGAGCCGAGACACGATTGTTGCGATGGGGGAACTCTCGACGCCGACATCGTCCGACTCGCTCCTCGACTCGAAGTGATGAAGGATGTAGTCGCCTGGCGCGAACGATGGGCCGAGCCGAAGTCGCCCCGTGTGCGAGGCCGGCGGAATCTCAGCCCACAGGGTGTGTCGGCCTTCAGGCGCGGGCACGAGCACGCTCTGTGCCTCACAGGGGTAATGAGTGCGTCTGGTCGACCAGAACAATTGCAAGCACGTTGCGTGCGGTGCCGAGAAGTCGATCCGCACAATAGAGTGCACGTGCGGCGGCGGGCAGGATGGCAGCCACACGATTGGATCGCGGCCCAACGATCGCAGCAGGATGCCGTCTGAGGCTGGTGCGATCTCGACTTCCTGTTCGGCCTTGAGCAACCGCACGTCGGTGGGTCCGATCGCCAGTCCCGGTTGCGGCAAAGCGAAGCGGGTGGCCAGCGTGGCTGCCAGCGCGTCCTTGATTTGGGAAGCACCCTCAACTGCTTTCGCGCGCTCATACAGTCCCGCGCTGAACATCGTGAGGGCGCGTCGTTCGGGAGACTCGCCGCTCAGGTAAGTCGCCAGCCTCCGGTGCAGGCCAGTTCCGTGGAACTTCTTCTGGCCGTGTGCGCCGTCCCAGACGCGATACCAGAACAGCGGCTCCGGTAACACCGCCATCTCGATGCCTGCGAGCGCTGCGCGCGAGAGGAGGAGCCAATCCTCGATGAACGCCGAGGCTCGGTCCTCATCGAATCCGCCGAGCTCAAGGAAGACGTCCCGGCGAATCAACATGTTCGTGTCGCCGAAGTGGTTGTGCCACATGCCAGGAACAATCGCCGGACCGAGTGGAAGCCATCGCAAGACCGGCTCCGGTGTGGAGGTCACACCAGAACCGTCCCTGAAGTGGTCGAACACGCACGTCAGGAGGGCAAGGCCCGAGTGACGCGAGGCGTTCACGAACGTCTCAAGTTCATGAGGGCGCGCAAGGTTATCGTCGTCCATGAAGAGGAGATTCTCGCCTCGCGCGTGCGCGGCTGCGGTGTTCCTGGCCGCGCCAGGATGACCTGGTTCGGCTCGCCGGACGATCGTCCATCTCCGCTCCGCGAACTCGGTTGCGAGCACGGCGAGGTGATCGCATGCTTGGGCGGAATCGCTGCCATCGTCAACGAGCACAACTTCGAAGTTCTGGTAGGTCTGGACTCGTAGCGTCTCGAGGGCCGAATCAAGGAGCTCGGGACGATTGCGCGTAGCCATGCATACGCTCACGCGTGGGAGCGGCTGCCGAGACGCGGCCGGCGTCTCAGCAGCGGAGCCAGCCAGGAGCTCGTGCCATTGGACCCACCGCATGCGTATCTGGTCCGGATCCACTGCGTTACGAACCACCTCGGCGCCGTCGCGTAGTATCCGCTCGAGAAGAGTGGCGAGCGCTGGCGGCTCTGGTTCGGCCAGTGCCCACCGGTGGTCCTCCGCTGCGATCATCTCCGGAATGCCTCCGGAGGCCACCGATACGAACGAAATCCCCTCGGATAGAGGATTTGGGATGATCGCCGCTCTTTGGTACAAATAAGCCCGCGTGAATACCCCAGTCGAATTCGATACCGAGCGGAAGATCCGCACCCGCAACAAGCTGTACTACCGCGTCAACCACTGGCCGATCTGGATCTTTGTGTTCTTCATCGCGCCAGGGCCGCTCACGTTCGACCTGTTCGAGCGGGGCTTCGATGTCCGCATGGCCGCGTGGCTGGGCCTTGTGATGCTCGGCACCGGCATCGCCGGCCTGCGCGGCCGCCTGCCAGGGTCCGAGCCGGCGCCCTACATCATCCGCTTCACCGAAGACCGGCCGAACCCGCTCTATCGCCGCGTGTGCTACACGTTCGCATGGAGCGAGGTCATCGCCTTTGCCCTCCTCAACATCACCGGGCTCATCGTCGCGATCATCACCGGGCACTGGCAGTTGAAGCAGATCTACCAGTACGCCTACTTCCCAATCGCCGGCACGGTCTGGCTGCTCGGCGCGCTCGGGCAGTTGCCGCGCGTCAAGGCGTCGACCAAGGGTGAAGGGCACGAGCGGCGCTACTTCTACGGCTCGGTGTGGGCCGTGTGCTGGGCGCAGCCGGTGCTGTGGTTCCTGTGGAAGGCGCTGCCGCAGAACCGGCCCTCCGACATCTTCAAGCTAGTGGTCTTCCTGGGTATCCTCGCCTTTGTCGGCAACCTTGCCCGGCTGGGGCGCCTGCCACGCACCCGTCCGATCGTGCCCGGCGAACTCGCCGTTTCTGACTGAGCGCTATGATTCGCACTAATGGCTAAGCGCGAAGGTTGGCAAGGCTGGGACGCGTACGCGCCGTTCTACGACTGGGAGAACGCGCGTACGCTCGGCCGACGCGACGTCCCGTTCTGGGAGAGCGTGGCGCTCCAGAACAAGGGGCCGGTGCTCGAACTGGGCTGCGGCACCGGGCGCATCTCGCTGCCGCTGGCGAAGGCCGGCGTGAAGGTGGTCGGCATCGACCGATCGGCGCCGATGCTCGAACGTGCCGCCAAACGCCTCGCGGCGATGCACAAACGACAGGGCGGCCGCGGGAAGAAGCGGCTCCGCCTGGTCCGTGGCGACATCCGCTACCTGCCGTTCGAGCGGGCCAGCTTCAAGACCGTGCTCGCCCCCTACGGCATCCTGCAATCGCTGGTGAGCGACAAGGACCTCAACGCCACCCTCGCCGCCGTCGCTGACGTACTGGCGCCAGGCGGCTTGTTCGGCGTCGACCTTGTGCCCGACGTGCCGAACTGGCGCGAGTACTCGAACCAGGTCCAGCTGAAGGGAAACGCGCAGGGCGGTGCGCACCTGACGCTGGTCGAGTCGGTTCGTCAGGACCGGAAGAAACACCTCACCATCTTCGAGCAGACCTACATCGAACGACGCGGCGAACAGGTCCGGAAGCACTCCTTCGACCTGACCTTCCGCACCCTGCCGATTCCGACCGTCACGAAGCGCCTCGAAAAAGCGGGCTTTGCGATTGAGGCGGTTCTGGGTGACTATCGCGGCGGCCCGTGGGACGAACGGGCGGACGTCTGGGTCATGCTGGCCAGACGCCTGTGATACCATTTCTGGTCCGTTCTTGTTGATTTAGCTGGAGTTTCCAACATGTCTGGCCATTCCAAGTGGCACACAATCAAGCACAAGAAGGGTGCAGCCGACGCCAAGCGCGGCAAGCTCTTCACGCGCATCATCAAGGAACTGACGATTGCTGCGCGCCATGGTGGCGGCGACCCTGACACCAACCCGCGACTACGCACAATCATCGCCGAGTCCAAAGCGGTCAATATGCCCGCGGACAACATCAAGCGAGCCATTCGCCGAGGCACGGGCGAAGAGCCGGGCGTGTCCTATGAGGAAGCGCAGTACGAGGGCTACGGCCCCGGCGGCGCGGCCGTCATCATGGACGTGCTGACCGACAACAAGAACCGTACGGTCGGCGAGCTGCGCCACACGCTGACCAAGTACGGCGGCAACCTCGCCGAAACCAACGCGGTCGCCTGGATGTTCACCAAGCAGGGCTACATCGTCGTCCCGAAGAGCAAGGCGGACGAGGACACCCTGATGGCTGCAGTCATCGATGCCGGCGGCGACGACCTGCGCGACGATGGCGACAACTGGGAAGTGCTCTCGTCGGTCGAGACCTACCCGGCCGTCCTCGAAGCGGTCAAGGCGCTCGGCATCGAACCCGAAGCGGCCGAAATCTCGATGCTTCCGCAGAACTACCTGAAGCTCGAAGGCAAGGCCGCGCAGCAGATGCTGAAGCTGATGGACGTGCTCGACGATCACGACGACATCCGTCAGGTCTGGTCGAATTTCGACATCGAGGAAAAGGAGATCGAGGCCTCGCTGGCGTGAAGATCTTCGGCATCGACCCCGGCTCCGAACGCACCGGCTACGGCTGCGTCGACACCGACGGGTCGCGCCACCAGATGATCACTAGCGGCGCCATCCGCACGCGGGCGTCCGCCTCGTTTCCAGAAAAGCTCCTCACGATCCACACCGGGCTGGCCGCGCTCCTCGGCGAGTGCCAGCCCGATTGTGTCGCCATCGAAAACCTCTTCACCTCCGTCAACGCCAGAAGTGCGCTCAAGCTCGCGCACGCGCGCGGCGTGGCCATGCTTGCCGCCGTGCAGTCCGGATTGCCGGTCTTCGAATACACCCCTGCTGAAGTGAAGCTGGCCGTGGTGGGACATGGTCGCGCCGAGAAGCATCAGGTGCAGCACATGGTGAAGCTCATCCTCGGTCTCGCCACGCTGCCGACGCCGTTCGATGCGTCGGATGCGCTGGCGGTGGCCATCTGCCACAGCCACTCCATGGCCCCGGCCGGCATGGCGCTGCCGGCGACCTCGACGTCGCGCGCCGCGACGAGCTGGCGGCACTACAGGCCCGAAGGCTCGTGATCGCCCACCTGCGCGGCCGGATCTTCGACAAGCAGCCGAACCGCATCATCGTCGACGTGAACGGTGTCGGCTACGACGTCGCCGTGCCGTTGTCGACGTTCTACGGCCTCGGCGAGGCGGGTGCCGAGATCGCGCTCCGCATCCACACGCACGTTCGTGAGGATGCGCTGCTGTTGTACGGCTTTGCGACCAGTCTCGAGCAGGAGCTGTTCGAACGGCTCATCTCAGTGAGTGGCATCGGCCCGAAGGTGGGTCTCGCCGTGCTCTCCGGCATCGAGACGAACGAACTGATCAAGGCGATCCAGCGCAGCGACCTGGCCAGGCTGACCGCCATTCCCGGCGTCGGCAAGAAGACCGCCGAACGCATCGTCCTCGAACTGAAGGACCGGCTGCCGCTGGCCGCGCATACGCAGCCTGCCGACGGCAGCTCCGTCGAGCCGTCCGACCTGAAGGCCGATGTGCTGTCGGCGCTGGTGAATCTCGGGTACCAGCGGACCCTGGCCGAGAAGGCCGTCGACGCCGCCATCAAGCGCGACGCCGGCGACTTCGAGCAGACATTGCGTCAGGCGCTCCGCGAACTGGCAAGGTAGGACATGGACGATCGACTCGTAACGGCCGCAAAGGCCGATGACGACGCGCAATATGAAGCGGGGCTGCGCCCGCGCGTCCTCGACGAGTACATCGGGCAGGACCGCATCCGCGAGAACCTGCAGGTGTCGATTGCCGCCGCGCTCCAGCGCGGTGAAGCGCTCGATCACGTGCTGCTCTACGGACCGCCCGGACTCGGCAAGACCACCCTGGCCTACGTCATCGGCAACGAGATGAAGGCGCCCGTGCGCGCCACCTCCGGGCCGGTGCTCGAGAAGCCCGGCGACCTCGCCGCCATACTCACCACCCTCGCGGACCGCGAGGTGCTGTTCATTGACGAGATCCACCGGATGTCGCCGACGATCGAGGAGATCCTCTATCCGGCGCTCGAGGACTACGAGCTCGACATCATGATCGGCCAGGGGCCGAGCGCGCGCTCGGTCAAGGTGCCGCTGCAGAAGTTCACGCTGATCGGCGCCACCACGCGCGCCGGCCTGCTGACGTCGCCCCTGCGCTCCCGTTTCGGCATCGTGCACCGGCTCGAGTTCTACGAGCCGTCCGACATGAACGAGATCGTGCGCCGCTCGGCGCGCATTCTCGGCGTGCCGATCTCCCCCGAGGCGGCCGCGGAAGTGGCGCGCCGGTCGCGCGGTACACCGCGCATCGCCAACCGGTTGCTGCGCCGGGTCCGCGATTTTGCGCAGGTGCGCGCCGACGGTACCATTACGCTCGACGTGGCGCTCGGCGGGCTGAAGCTGCTCGAAGTGGATGAGTACGGCTTCGACGAAGTCGATCGGAAGCTGTTGCGCACCATCATCGAGAAGTTCAGTGGCGGACCCGTCGGGGTCAGCAGCCTCGCTGCGGCCATCAGCGAGGAACGGGACGCCATCGAGGACATGTACGAGCCGTATCTGATTCAGATCGGCTTTCTGGATCGAACGCCGCGCGGACGTGTTGCCACGCCGCGCGCCTACGAATACTTTGGTTTAACTCCGCCGGGAAGGGATTCACGACTGTGGTAAGCGCTCAGGAGCAGGGACAGGTGCGTCGCACCTCGCGTTGTGCGGGACGACCCGTGTACATCAGATCGCTGGCGACCTATGTGCCGCCGCGTCTGCTGACGAACGCCGATCTCGAGAAGCTGGTGGATACCACCGACGAGTGGATTCTCCAGCGCACCGGCATCCGCGAGCGCCACATCGTCGATCCCGGCGTCGCCACGTCGGACCTCGCGAAGGAAGCGGCACTCGAGGCGATCAGGAGAGCCGGCCTCACGCCCGACGACATCGGCGTGATCGTCGTCGGCACCGTGACGCCAGATATGCTGTTTCCGAGCACCGCCTGCCTGGTCCAGCACAAGATCGGGGCTCACCGGGCGTGGGGCTTCGACATCAGCGCGGCCTGCTCCGCCTTCACGTATGCCCTGACGGCCGGCAGCCAGCTCGTGGCGGCCGGGTGCCACGAGCACGCGCTGGTGATTGGCGCCGACGTCATGTCGAGCATCATCGACTACAAGGACCGCGCAACCTGCGTGCTGTTCGGCGACGGCGCCGGTGCGGTGGTGGTGTCGGCGGCCGCGGCCGGAGAGCCGTGCCTCATCGACTTCGAGCACGAGATCGACGGCGGCGGTGGACCGGCACTCTGCATGCCCGCGGGCGGCAGCCTGCGTCCGCCTTCGCACGAGACCATCGATCAGGGGCTGCACTACGTGAAGCAGGACGGCCAGGCCGTCTTCAAGTTCGCCGTGCGCAAGACCGAAGAGATCGCCCGGCGCATCATGGAGCGCAACCACATCTCCGCCGACGATCTGGACCTGTTCGTATCGCACCAGGCGAACCGCCGCATCATCATGTCGGCCAGCGAGAAGCTCGGCATCGATCCGAGCAAGGTCGTCATCAACATCGAGCGCTTCGGGAACACGACCGCCGCCACCATTCCGCTCGCCCTGAACGATGCGATGAACGAGGGCCGCCTGAAGAAGGGTGACCTCGTGCTGCTGTGCTCGGTGGGCGCTGGGTTCACGGTCGGGTCGGTCCTGCTGCGCTGGGGAATCTAGGACGTGTGCCGATTCGGTGTGGCGCAGCCGCGAACCTTCAGGTTCGCTGGACTGCGCCGACCTGACCAGCCACTGCCGTGGCTACGGCGGTCCGCCGAAGCACCGCGAAGGCGGAAGGTCGGCAGATACAGATAGCTGGAACACGCTCTGGCGTCTGGCGCAGGTGCCGTACCGGGAGGACCGGAACGACGGCGAGTACCGTGAGTGCGGCATTCCTCATGTCCACCGGCGCAGGAACCCTCGGCCCGGCATCACCGGCAGCGAAGGGCCACAACGACCTCGGCCATGCGCGTCACCTCTGCAACACGTTCCCCACCTCGGGATGGCAGAGGTACGATGGGCTGTCGTGCTTGTCAATGAATTCGACTTCGAGCTTCCACCCGAACTGATTGCACAGGAGCCGCCAGCGGCGCGGGGTGCGTCCAGACTGCTGCGCCTGCACCGTGAAGACGGTGCGCTCGACCATCACGCGATAGGCGACCTCCCCGCACTGCTCGAGCCGGGTGACCTGCTGGTGGTGAACAACACCCGTGTGTTTCCCGCGCGTCTGCTCGGACGCCGCGACCCGAGCGGCGGCGCGGTGGAGTGCCTGTTGGTGACGCGTGTGGCGCCAGCCGACGCTGACGGCGCGGAGCAATGGGAAGCGCTCGTATCCCCGGGGCAGAAACTGAAGCCCGGTGCGCGGGTGGTGTTCGAGGGAGCGGCGACGATTCACGGGGAGATTCTCGAGCGCCGCCCCTTCGGCCGCCGGGTCGTGCGGATCCGGACCCCTGACGGCTCGCCGCTCGAGTCCGCCGTCGATGCCGTCGGCCACATTCCGCTGCCGCCCTACATCAAGCGAGACGACCGCGGTGACGACCACGAGCGCTACCAGACCGTGTTCGCTCAGACGCGAGGGTCAATCGCGGCGCCGACCGCCGGCCTGCACTTCACCCCGGCGTTGCTCGACCAGATCCGGGCGCGCGGGGTGGAGGTCGCCGAACTCACGCTGCACGTCGGCTACGGCACCTTCCAACCCATTCGTGTCGATGTGGTGGAGGCGCACCAGATGGAGTCGGAGCCGTTCGAGATTTCCGAGCAGACCGCGTCGGTCGTGAATGCCGCGCTCGACGCCGGACGCCGAGTCGTGGCTGTCGGCACGACCACCACCCGCACGCTGGAGTCGGTGGCGCGCGCCAATGGCGGACGGCTGGTGCCAGGGCGCGGTACCTCGAACCTCTTCATCTACCCCGGCTTCGAGTTCCGCGTCCTGCGCGGCCTCGTCACCAACTTCCACCTGCCGCAGTCGTCGCTGCTGATGCTGGTCTCCGGGTTCGGCGGGCGCGACCACGTGTTGCATGCATATCGCACCGCCGTTGCCGAGCGATACCGCTTCTACAGCTACGGCGACGCGATGCTCATTCTCTAGGCAGGACGCACGGCCAGGCAGGCCCCTTTGTGTCCTGCGGCCCGTTTGCATTACGTTAGTCGCCGCACCATGCCTTTTGACTACGAGTCGTTCGACCTCTCCGGCGTTCGCACCTATCCCCTGAAGTCGCGCCCGAGCAAGGCGCGAGCGGAGGACTTCGGTCGTCCGGTACCGCCGGACGCGACGCTCGGCACGTTCCTCGACTCGCTGCCGAACATGCTCGGCGCTGCCGACCTGAGGTCGGTCGCGCGGGCCGTGGCCGCGGCCACACGGGGCGAGGCCGGCGTCGTGTGGGGCATCGGCGCGCACGTCATCAAGACCGGACTCGCACCAGTGCTCATCGACCTGATGGAGCGCGGGTTCGTGTCGGCCATCGCCACGAACGGCGCCGCGGTCATCCACGACTTCGAGGTCGCGCTGGCCGGCGCCACCTCGGAGGACGTCGACCAGACGCTGGGACCAGGCACCTTCGGGATGGCCGAGGAAACGGGCCGGTTGCTGAACGGCGCGATTAATGACGGTGTGGCTCGCGGTCTGGGCATCGGCCAGGCGGTCTCGGCCTATCTGCACGGGCGCAATCCCCAGCACGCGCGCTCCAGTCTGCTGGCGGCGGCAGGCCGTCTCGGGATTCCGGTGACCGTGCACGTGGCGATTGGCACCGACATCATCCACATGCACCCGGCGGCGTCGGGCGCCGCCCTGGGCGAGGGGAGCCTCCGCGATTTCCGCTACTTCGTGTCCAACGTCGCGCGGCTCGAACACGGGGTGTTCCTCAACTGCGGTTCGGCCGTCGTCCTGCCGGAGGTATTCCTCAAGGCCGTAGCGCTCGCGCGCAACCGTGGCATCGCCCTCGACGGACTGACCACCGTGAACCTCGACTTCATCAGGAGCTATCGCCCGCAGACCAACGTCGTCACCAGGCCGACGGCCGGAACCAGCGGCCGGGGCTACTCGCTGGTCGGGCACCACGAGCTGATGATTCCGCTGCTGGCCGCCGCCATTCTTCGGGCATGAGAAGCTGGACGAGCCGGTGCGGAGCCGATGTTCAACTTCACGAACGCACCAAGACACCGAGCCCGAGAACACGAGTCGTGCTTCGTGACCTTCCTGACGCCCGTACGCAGCAAAGGCCGTGTTATCATTGCGAGTTGTCGGCCGGAGTAGCTCAGTTGGTGAGAGCACGCGTCTCATAAGCGCGGGGTCGGCGGTTCAAATCCGCCCTCCGGCACCATTCGACCGCACCACCCCACCTCGTGTTCCCGTTTGGGTCCACCGCATGACGTTGATCGAACGTGTTCGGCGGACGCTCCAGCGGCACCAACTCACACGCAGTACGACGCGTGTCGTGGCCGCGCTGTCTGGCGGACCCGACTCGATGGCGCTCCTGCACGTCCTGCGTGCGCTTGACCGCGACGGCCAGCTCCACCTGGTGGCCGTGGCCCACTTGAACCACCGCTTGCGCGAGGCGGCCGACGCCGACGCGCAGTTTTGCGCAGGCGTCGCGGCCACCCTCGGCGTCCCGTTTGTGGTCGAGCAGATCGATGTCGCGGCGTTCGCCGCCGCCGAGCACCGGTCGATTGAAGATGCGGCGCACGTCGCTCGCCATGCCTTCTTCGAGCGCGCCGCCCGCCAGCACGCGGCCGACGTGGTGGCGGTGGGACACACCAGGGACGACCAGGCGGAAACCTTCCTGTTGCGCCTCGTCCGTGGCGCCGGCGCCCGCGGGTTGTCCTCCATGCATCCGCGAAACGGCATCGTCATCAGGCCGCTGCTCGACTGTTCGAAGGCCGAGGCGAGGGCGTTCCTGCAGGCGGAAGCACTCACGTTCGTGCACGACGCCTCGAACGACGACGTGGCTATTCCGAGGAATCGGGTGCGCTCCGAGCTGGTGCCGCTGCTGGCCGACCGCTTCAACCCGCGCATCGTCAAGGTGCTGGCCGCTGATGCGGCGCTGGCTCGCGCCGATGAGCGGTTGCTCGACGAGCTGGCCGCGGCATGGGCGCGGGAGCACCTGAGTCACCAGGCCGGTGGGATTCGGATCGACGCTGCCGTGCTGGCGGCGCTGCCTCAGGCCCTGGCGTGGCGCGTCCTCCTCGGGGCGATGCGGGAGACCGCTGGCGGACGGTTCATCGGCTTCGATCACGTGCAGCAGGCGTGGGACGCCGTGACGGCTGGCGGGCCGGCGTTTGATGCGCCGGGGCACCGCGTGGAACGTACCGGCTCGTTCGTCGTCTTAACGAGTAGACCCGCTGGTTCAGCCGGCCGCCCCCGACGTACCGCCACCGGTCCGGTCACGGTGTTTCGGTATACCCTGCCTGTGCCAGGCGAGGTGACCATCGCCGAGATCGGCTGTGTGATGTCGGCGCTGGTGGATACTTCAGGCGTAGCCCGCCCTCGCGCAGATGACGCGAGCGTGGTGGTGCCTCTGGAGATGGTGGCTGGCGGACTGGCGGTTCGCAATCGACGCACTGGCGATCGGCTGAAACCGTCGCCGGCCGGGCATCGCAAGCTGCAGGACCTGTTCGTCGACCGGAAGGTGCCACGCGAGGCACGCGACCGTATCCCGCTCGTGGTGGACGGCGCGGACCGCATCGTGTGGGTGCCCGGTCATGCGATCGGTCAGGAGTTTCACGTGACAGACCCTTTGCAAGCCGTGGTAATCTTGAGACTTAAGGGCGTGGGAGGCTCGTGTTGAATTCAACGTTGAAGAGCTTGTTGTTCTGGATGGTGCTCGTCGTCGCTGGCGTGCTGATCTGGAACTTCGCCACCAGATACGAGACGCGCGACCACCAGCTCACGTTCAGTGAGTTCATGTCCGCGGTCGACGCTGGCAATGTCCAGCGCGTCGTGATCACCGGCCAGGAGATCACGGGTACCACCAAGGACAGCCAGGACCAGACGTTCAAGACCTACGCGCCCACGCAGTACGAGGGGCTCGCCAACAAGCTGATCGAGCGCGGCATTGCCGTGTCCTCGAAGGAGCCGACCGCCAGTCCGTGGGTGTCGCTGCTCTTCAACTGGGCGCCGTTCCTTGTGATGATCGGCTTCTGGGTGTTCTTCATGCGCCAGATGCAGAGCGGCGGCAACAAGGCGCTGTCGTTCGGTAAGAGCAAGGCAAAGCTGTCGTCCAGTTCGCAGAAGAAGGTCACGTTCAAGGACGTGGCGGGCGTGGACGAAGCGAAGGAAGAGCTCCAGGAAATCATCGAGTTCCTCAAGGAACCGCAGAAGTTCCAGAAGCTGGGCGGCCGCATTCCCAAGGGCGTCCTGCTGATGGGATCTCCAGGAACCGGCAAGACGTTGCTCGCACGCGCGGTCGCGGGCGAAGCCAACGTGCCGTTCTTCTCGATCAGCGGCTCCGACTTCGTCGAGATGTTCGTCGGCGTCGGCGCCTCGCGCGTGCGCGACCTGTTCGAGCAGGGCAAGAAGAACGCACCCTGCATCGTGTTCATCGATGAAATCGACGCGGTCGGCCGTCATCGCGGCGCCGGCCTCGGCGGTGGTCACGACGAGCGAGAGCAGACACTGAATCAGCTCCTCGTCGAGATGGACGGGTTCGAATCGAACGAAGGCGTCATCCTCGTCGCCGCCACCAACCGTCCCGACGTGCTCGACCCGGCCCTGCTTCGTCCCGGCCGTTTCGACCGCCGCATTGTGGTCAATCGCCCCGACGTAAAGGGTCGCGAAGGCATCCTCGCCGTTCACACGCGCAAGATTCCGATGGCCGACGACGTCGACGTGTCGGTGCTGGCGCGCGGCTCCGCCGGCTTCTCGGGTGCGGACCTCGCGAGCCTGGTCAACGAGGCGGCCTTGAACGCCGCACGCTACAACCAAAAAACCGTGCGCATGCACGACTTCGAGTTCGCCAAGGACAAGGTCATGATGGGCTCGGAGCGCCGCTCGATGATCATCAGCGACTCCGAGAAGCGCATCACGGCCATTCACGAAGCCGGGCACGCGCTGCTCACCGTGTTCCTGCCGCACGCCGATCCGATCCACAAGGTGACGATCATCCCTCGCGGCATGGCGCTCGGTCTCACGATGCAGCTGCCGGCCGACGAGAAGCACAACTACTCGCGCGACTACCTGCAGGATCAGCTCGCGATTCTCCTCGGCGGCCGCATCGCCGAAGAAATCACGATGAACAGCCTCACCACCGGTGCCGGCAACGACCTTGAACGCTCCACCGAACTGGCGCGCAAGATGGTCTGCGAGTGGGGCATGAGCGACCAGCTGGGCCCGCTCACCTTCGGCAAGAAGGAAGAGCAGATCTTCCTCGGTCGTGAAATCGCGCAGCGCCACGACTACAGCCAAGACACGGCGGTCAAGATCGACCAGGAAGTGAAGCGCTTCGTCACGCACAACTACGAGCGTGCGCACGCGATTCTCAGCGAGCACAAGGACGTCCTGCTGAAGATGGCCGATGCGCTGCTCGCACGTGAAGTGCTCGACGCCGAGCAGGTGCGTCGCCTGGCGGCCGGACTCGAACTCGACGAACACGTGCCGGCAACCCCCGAGGCTGCGGCGACCGACGAAGAGCGTCCGCGCGTCAAGGAACGCACCCCGATCGTTCCCGCGATGAACAAGCCCATCACCCAGGAATGAGCCAGACCGGCGGAACCGTGCAAGTGGGTCGAGCCGGTCGCTCGACCCACTGTGTTTCCGCCGCGCCGCCCCTACCTCGTGCCTCTGCCTGATGGCAGTCATCTCTCCCTTGGCGAGCGTCCGCTCGTCATGGGTGTCCTGAACGTCACCCCTGACTCATTCGCCGACGCTGAACATCTCGACACCGCACGCGCGGTCGAGACCGCGCTCGCCATGGAAGCCGCCGGCGCCGACCTCATCGATCTTGGCGGCGAGTCGACCCGTCCCGGCGCCGTACCGGTCGATGCCGCCGAGGAGCTTCGTCGCGTGCTGCCGGTGCTGAAAGCGCTGGCCGGGCGGTTGAAGGCGCCAATCTCCATCGATACCTACAAGGCCGTGGTGGCACGGGCCGCTGTCGCTGAAGGGGCATCGATCGTCAACGACATCAGCGGACTCACCTACGACCCGGCAATGGCGGCAGCGGTGGCCGAGACGCGGGCCGCGCTCGTCCTGATGCACACCAGGGGGCGTTCGTCGGACATGTACGCGCTCGCGGTCTACGACGATGTGGTGGCGGAGGTGGGCGCGGAGCTGCGCGCCGGACTCGCCGCCGCCGTGACCGCCGGAGTGGCGCTGGACCGCATCGTCATCGATCCCGGGGTCGGGTTTGCCAAACGGCCCATGCACAGCTATGGTTTGCTGGCCCGGATAGCCGAGCTGTCGACCGCACTCGACCGGCCGGTTCTCGCCGGGCCGTCGCGCAAGTCGTTCATGCGCGAGGCGCTGAACGACCGGCCGCCGGCCGAACGCGACTGGGGCACCGCCGCGGCCGTGACGGCTGCCGTGCTCGGGGGCGCGCACATCGTGCGGGTGCATGCGGTGACCGAGATGGTGCAAGTGGTGCGTGTGGCCGAGGCGACGCGCCTGCACGGACGAATCGATAACGGACCTATTCCATCGTGAACGTAACCTGGATCGACGCGCTGCTCCGGCGACCGCCGATCGGCTGGTGGGACCTCGCCGACATCCTCGTGGTGTCGATCCTGATCTACGAGGTTCTGAAGCTGATCCGCGGCACGCGTGCCGTCCAGATGGCGGTGGGTGGCGGGCTGATCGCCGTGCTCTTCTACGGCTCGCGCTACTGGCACCTCGACACGCTGAACTGGCTCGTGCGCAGCATGTTCGGCTACGTCGTCTTCGGCATCATCGTGCTGTTCCAGTCGGACATCCGCCGCGCACTCGCGCACTTCGGCCGTGCGCCGTTCTTCCGGTATCTGGCCAAGACCGAATCGGCCGAGGAGTCGATCGAGGAACTGGCCGTCGCCGCGAGCATGCTCTCGGCGCAGCGCGTCGGCGCCATCATCGCCCTCGAGCGGCAGATCGGGTTGCGGAACTACATCGAGGGCGGCATCCCGCTCGACGCGGTGCTGACCTACGACCTCGTGGTCAGCATCTTCCAGTTGAAGTCGCCACTGCACGACGGCGCGGTCATCGTGCGCGAAGACCGAGTGGCGGCTGCCGCCTGCTTCCTCCCGCTGACCGTGAACCCGAAACTCAGCACGGAACTTGGCTCGCGGCACCGTGCGGCGATCGGCCTGACCGAGGAGAACGATTCCATCGCGATCGTCGTGTCCGAGGAGACCGGTAGTATCTCGCTGGTGGTGGACGGGCAGATCGAACGCGGAATGACCGCGGATGCGCTGCGTTCGCGCCTGCGTGAGATGGTGATCAACCGTGCGACCCGTGGGCGCCGGCGGATGAAGGCCGCATGAAGGCGCCGTGGCCCTTCGGGCATCTCGGGTTGAAAGTGCTGTCGGTGGCATTCGCCGTGCTGCTATGGCTCTTCGTCTCCGGCGACGAGACGGTGGAGCGCGGGTTGCGCGTGCCGCTCGAGTTCCAGCAGTTTCCGGGTGGACTCGAGATGATGGGTGAGGCACCGTCGCTGGTGGATGTGCGCCTGCGCGGTGCGTCGAGCGCCCTGTCGCGCCTCGGCCCTGGCGACATCGTCGCCCAGCTCGACCTGAAGTCGGCGGTGGTCGGCCGCCGGCTCTTCCAGATCACGCCCGATCAGGTACGCACGCCGTTCGGCGTACAGGTGGTGCAGGTGACGCCGCCGAGCATCGCGCTGGTCTTCGAACCGCAGGTCACGAAGCAGGTGCCGGTGGCGGCGTCGCTCGAAGGCGATCCGGCGCCAGGGTTCGTGGTCGGTCAGATCCTGGCGGCGCCTGCATCGGTCGAGGTGGTTGGCCCGCAGAGTGCGGTGGCTCGAGTCACCGAAGCGGTGACCGAAGCGATTTCCCTCGCCGGTGCCCGCGCCACGGTGTCGGACACTGTATCGGTCGGCTTCATCGACCCGGCCGTCCGATTGAAGACGCCGCGCCTTGCACAGATCAGCGTCGAGATCGTGCCTGGGCCGGTCGAACGGACCGTTCGGGAACGCCCCGTGCATCTCATGAACCTCGGGGCGAACCTGGTCGTGAGGGCGGTGCCCTCCTCCGTCGACGTCGTGGTGCGTGGCAGCCGCGACGGGGTGAACCGCGTCGACGGCGCCAGCGTGACCGCCTCTGTCGATCTTGCCGGCCTTGGCGCCGGTTCCTATACCTTGCCTGTGCGCGTCGAGACTCCGCCGCGCGCCGGCGTCGCCCGCATCCTTCCGGCGACCGTGCAGGTGAGCATCACCAGTGGAAAAGACTGACGCGCGCGTGAACACGCGCCTCTTCGGCACAGACGGCGTTCGCGGAAAGGCCGGCGTCTACCCGCTCGATCACTCCACCGTTCGTCGTCTTGGCGCCGCCCTCGTCAGGGCGTTACCGCACGGCACCGAATCGCCCCACCTGCTGATTGGTCGCGACACACGGGAGTCGGGCGGCTGGATCGAGGCCGAACTGGCGCACGGCGCCGGAGGCGAAGGGGCCGAAGTCACCAGCGTGGGCATCGTGCCGACGCCTGCCGTGGCCTACCTCACGCGGGCGTTCGCCGAGTACGACGCTGGCGTCGTCATCTCCGCCTCGCACAATCCGTTCGAGGACAACGGCATCAAGGTGTTCTCCGGTCGCGGCGAGAAGTTCACCGAGGCGGTGGAGCGCGAGGTTGAGGCGATCGTCGCCGATCGCTCGTGGGACGTGCGCGACGGCGCGCCGGAGGAAGTCCAGGGGGCGGTGCTGGTCGACTCGTACCTCGAACACCTGCGCGCCGTGTTGCCGGAGCCGGAGAAGTTCCGCGGCTTCATGCTGGCCGTGGATTGCGCGAACGGCGCCACGACTCCCGTTGCACCGGGCCTGTTCCGGAGCCTGGGCTTCGACACGCTCGTCATCGGCGACACCCCGGACGGCCGGAACATCAACCTGCAGTGCGGCTCGACCCACCCCGAGTTGCTGGCCGACGTGGTGGTGAAGAGCGGCGCGCAACTCGGCGTCGCCTTCGATGGTGACGGCGACCGCGCGATTTTCGTGGACCACCGCGGCCGCGTGGTGAATGGCGACGCGGTCCTGCTGATGTGCGCGCGTCACCTGCAGCAACAGGGACGCCTGCCAGGAAACGCCATCGTCGCCACGGTCATGAGCAACATCGGACTCGAGATCGCGCTGCGCGAGTCTGGCATCGAGATGATCCGCACCGCCGTCGGCGACAAGTACGTCATGGAGGAGATGCTGAAGCGCGGCATCGCGCTTGGCGGCGAGCAGTCGGGGCACGTGATCTTCTCCGACTACCTCTTCACCGGCGACGGCCTCTGCACCGCGTTGAACGTGCTGCAGACCGTGATAACGAGCGGTCGAACACTGGCCGACCTCGCCGACGACCTGACGAACTACCCGCAGGTGCTCCTCAACGTGCGCGTGCGCGAGAAGGTCGACCTGCAGGCCGTGCCGGCCGTCGCCGCGGCGATTGCTGACGTCGACGCGCGCGTCGCCGGACACGGCCGGCTGCTCGTTCGCTATTCCGGCACCGAGCCGCTATTGCGCGTGATGCTCGAGGGGCAGGACCAGAACGAGATCAGGTCCTGGGCGCAGCACATCATCGACGTCGTGACGCGTGAACTGGCCTGAACTCCAATCAGCAATCAGCATTTCGCAATCAGCGTTTCCATGATCCGACTCTCCGTCAACGTCAACAAAGTGGCGACGCTGCGCAACTCGCGCGGCGGAGCCGAGCCACGTGTGCTCGATGCCGTCGAGGTCTGTCTCGCGGCTGGAGTGACGGGGATTACCGTGCACCCACGCGCGGACCAGCGGCACATCACGCCGGCCGATGTGCGTGAGATCGCGCAGCGGTTGCGGCCCGTTCGACCGGCTGTCGAATTCAACCTGGAGGGCGACCCGCGTCCCGATTTCATCGAGATGGTGCATACGGTGCGGCCCGAGCAGTGCACCCTCGTGCCGGTCATTCCCGGCGAGATTACGAGTCAGGCGGGGTGGACGCGTGGTCCCGACACCGACCGTCTGCCTGCAGTGATTGCGGCGATGCAGGCGGCAGGTATCCGCGTCAGCCTCTTCATCGACGCCACGGACGAGGCGGTGGTGCTGGCCAGCGACGTCGGTGCCGATCGCGTGGAACTCTATACCGAGCCGTTTGCCCGGGCGTTCGAGCAGGGGCCTGCCAACGCCGAACCGTCGTTTGCCACCTACACTGCCGCGGCCGAACGGGCGCATGCCCTCGGCCTGGGCATCAATGCTGGGCACGACCTGGACCTGGCCAATCTGGTGCTGTTCCGCACCCTGCCGCACCTCGATGAGGTCTCGATCGGCCATGCCCTGATGTCGAGGGCGCTATTTGTCGGGCTCGACACCGTCGTCCGCGAGTATCTGGCGGCCCTGGGCGCCGGCTAGAATGTCCGGCGCCAGCGACGGTGTACCTCAGGGCGCGATCAGCTATGATCCAAGGCACATCCCATGAAGCCTGAGTCGATAGCGTTCGGCATCGCCGGTGTGGTCTTTGGTCTGATCGCCGGCTGGATCATCGGTAGTCAGCAAGCGGGCCTCCGTCCAGGGCAGGCGCCCGTGGCCGCGAGCGCGCCTGCGCAGCAGGCACCCGCCGCTGCGGCGCCGTCGGCCGCCATCCTGGACGAGACCAAGGTGAAGGCGCTGACGACGGTCGCCGAGCAGCAGCCCACCAGTCCGCAACCGCGCGTCGAGCTCGGCAACCTTTACTTCGACGCCGAGCGCTACACCGACGCCATCAAGTGGTACGGCGACGCGCTCACGCTCGCGCCGACCGACGTCAACGTCAGCACCGACCTTGCGGTCAGCTACTACTACACGAACCAGCCGGACCGTGCGCTCGAGCAGTTCGAGGCGTCGCTGAAGCTGAATCCGAAGCACACGAAGACGCTGCTCAACCAGGGGATCGTGCGCGCCTTCGGCAAGCAGGATCTGGTGGGCGCCGAGCAGTCGTGGCAGCAGGTGATCCAGCTCGAGCCGAACAGCGCTGAAGGGCAGGCGGCGAAGCGTGCGCTCGACAGCCTGAAGTCGGCGCATCCCGGAGGCAACACGGCGACCGCCGCCAAGCCGGGGGCCTGATGCTTCGGTTCATCCTCCTGTCGATCCTGCTGACGATCGTGTTCCGAGTGCTCTCGCACCTGTGGGCCGGTGTCGTACGCGGGATGCAGGTGGGGCCGGACACCGGCCGCCAGCAGGCACGGTCAGGGTCGACCCGCGTACCGCAGCGCGGCGTGCAGATGGAGCGCGACCCGGTGTGCGGCACGTTCGTCGTGCCCGAGCGCGCCGTGGCCGAGTCGACGTCCAGTAACGAGCGTCTCTACTTCTGTTCCACCGACTGCCGCGACACCTATCGCTCGCAGCAGGCAGGACCCGCCACCGCCCACGGCCGTACCGCATGACGACTGAGTCGCAGCTCCGCGCCGACATCGTGGAGGTGGGCCGCCGCATGTATGCCCGCGGCTACACCGCCTCGAACGACGGCAACATCAGCGCCCGCCTGGGCGACGACCGCCTGCTCATGACCCCGCGCAGCGTCTGCAAGGGCTTCATGACGCCAGACATGATGTGCGTCACCGATCTGAACGGCAAGAAGCTCCAGGGCGACCGCGACCCCTCATCCGAGATGCTGATGCATCTCGAGGTGTACCGGCAGCGGCCCGATGCGCGGGCGGTCTGCCATGCGCATCCGCCCATCGCCACCGGCTTCGCGGTGGCCGGCATTCCGCTCGATCGCGCTGTGCTGGCCGAAGTGCTCACCACCCTCGGCAGCATCCCGATTGCGGAGTACGCCACGCCGTCGACGTCGGAACTGCCAGAGGCGGTCCGGAAGTACGTGAAGGCGCACGACGGCATGCTGCTGGCCAACCACGGCGCGTTGACGCTCGGCACCGACGTGCTCTCGGCCTACTACAAGCTCGAAACGATCGAGCACTTCGCGAAGATCAGCCTCGTGGCGCGGATGCTCGGTCGCGAAAATCTTCTCGCTCGCGACGAAGTGGACCGGTTGCAGGGGCTGCGGACCAGCTACGGCATCAAGGCGCCTGCGCCGATCTGCCCCGATCCGACCGTCCTCGGCGATTTGCTGTCGGGACCCGACCAGATGACCTGTCAGGTTGTGCGGGCGCCCGAGGGCGACGGCCGCAGCCGGCTCGTGGCCGACCCGATCGTGCCGGTGCAGACGTCGCCTGTCGCGCGGGCGGCCGCGCTCGATGGGGACGAGGAAATTCGGTTAACATACCGCGAACTCTCCGCGCTCATCGAGGACGCCATCAGGAGCCTTCGCTGACGAGGGAGATACAGGCTGCAGATGCCGCCAATCTGAAATCTGCAATCTGAAATCTGCAATTGAGAGATCTGGAGACGCTCGATGGGTGAGGCACTTGGGATGGTCGAAACAAAAGGCCTGGTCGCGATGATTGAGGCCGCAGACGCCATGGTGAAGGCGGCGAACGTCACCCTGGTCGGCTGGGAGAAGATCGGTGCCGGCTACGTGACGGCCATGGTGCGCGGCGACGTGGCGGCCGTGAAGGCAGCCACCGACGCAGGGGCCGCAGCCGCACGCCGCGTCGGCGAACTCGTGTCGGTGCACGTCATCCCGCGTCCGCACGCGAACCTCGAATCGGTGCTTCCGATCGGCAAGCCGAGCGCGAAGGCCTGAGGCCGGGTGCTTCTCGCGAAGATCGTCGGAACGGTCGTGGCCACGCGGAAGGATCCGGGCCTGGTCAGCAGCAAGCTGCTGATTGTGCGGCCGGTCGATCCGAAGGGTAAGGCCGAGGGCAGCTACCTCGTGGCGGTGGACACGGTCGACGCCGGCGTCGGCGAAACCGTGCTCATCGTCAGCGGCAGTTCTGCCCGGATGGCGACGGGGATGAAAGACTGCCCGATCGACGCCGCCATCGTCGGCATCGTCGACGCCATCGACGTACCGTCCTGATATGCAACTGGCCCGCGTCATCGGCACGGTGGTCGTGACCCGCAAGGACGCGAACCTTGCTGGCATCACGCTCCTGCTGGTGCAGCCGCTCACCCCCGAGCGCGAGCCGGCTGGACGCCCGTTGGTGGCAGTGGATGCCGTCGGCGCCGGAGTCGGCGAAGAGGTCTTCTTCGTCCGCGGCCGGGAAGCCAGCTTCCCGTTCCATCCGGTCGAAGCGCCGGTCGATGCCGGCATCGTCGGGATCGTCGATCACTGGCACATCGGATAGTGATGCACCTGTGCAGATAGCCCGCGTCGTGGGGACGGTGGTCTCCACCCAGAAACACCGGAAGTTCGAGGGCGCCAAGCTGCTCATGGTGCAGCCGCTGAACCTCGACGACACGCCGCGCGGCCACGTGCTGCTGGCGGTGGACGGTGTGGGCGCCGGTGTGCATGAGAAGGTGCTGGTCGTTATCGAGGGACGGGCAGCGAACGAGGCGCTCGGCACGAAGGGCGCCCCCGTGGACGCCGCCATCGTCGGCATCATCGACCACGTGACCATCGATGCAGATATCTGAACAGGAACTGCGCACGATGATTCGGAGCGCCATTGCCCGCCACGCGGGCGGCGGCGATGCCCTGGCCCAGCAACCGGCGCCGCAGGCTCACGCCTTGCCGAGCGTGCACACCCACTCCAGCCACGGCCAGTTCCCCGTCTCGGGCACTCCGGACGGGGCCTGCGTCATCGAACCCGACCATCGCTGCGACCACTGCGGCTACTGTAAGTCGCTAGGGCATTAGCGTTCCGAAGTAACCCCAACCCCCAACCCTCCGTATGAACATCTTCGTCACCCGCACCCTTCCGTCCTCCGTCATCGCCAAGCTCGAGGCCGTCGGCAACGTCGAGGTCTTCTCGGGGGAGGGCAGCATCACGCCCGCCCAGCTTCGCGCGGCGGTCGTCGGCAAGCACGCGCTGGTGACGATGCTGACGGAGCAGGTTGATGCGGCGGTGCTCGAGGCGGGCACAGACTTGAAGGTCGTCGCCAACGTCGCGGTCGGTTACAACAACCTCGACGTCGCTACGGCGCGTGCACGCGGCATCATCTGCACGAACACGCCAGACGTCCTCACCGAGTCGGTGGCCGACTTCACCTGGGCGCTCATCCTGGCCATCACGCGGCGCCTGTCGGAAGGCGAGCGGGTGGTGCGCCGGCGCGAGTGGAAGGGCTGGGCGTTCGATTACATGCTCGGCACGGAACTGCGCGGCAAGCAGCTCGGTCTCGTCGGTCTCGGGCGCATCGCCGCGGCGGTGGCGGCCAGAGCGTCGGTATTCGGCGTGCGCGTGGCCTACACGTCGCGCAGCGAGAAGTCGCTGCCGAACGCCGAGCGGATGTCGCTCGATCAGCTGCTGAATACCTCCGACATCGTCTCGCTGCACGTGCCGCTGACACCAGACACCACGCACCTCATCGACAAGAAGGCGCTGGCCCGCATGAAGCGGACGGCCTACCTGATCAACACCGCGCGCGGCCCGGTGGTCGACGAAGCGGCGCTCGCCTGGGCGCTGCAGCAGCGGCTCATTGCCGGCGCCGCGCTCGACGTCTACGAGAAGGAGCCGGTCATTCACCCCGACCTGTTCGCGCTCGAGAACGTCCTGCTCGTGCCGCACCTGGCCAGCGGCACCACCGAAACCCGCACCGGCATGGCCGAACTCGCGGCCGATAACGTCATCGCCGTGCTCAGCGGCCGGCCGCCCGTCACGCCCATTCCCTGATGGCCCGCCGCCAGAAACGGCCGGCCAACGTCGAGCTGGTGATGCGTGAGCTCGCACGCGCGATCACTGGCCTCGAGTTGCCCGCCCTCGAGAAGATCTCCGGGAACCAGCAGGAAGACCCGTTCCAGGTGCTCATTGCCACGCTGCTGTCCGCGCGGACGCAGGACGCGACGACGCTGGCCGCCTCGACGCGACTGTTCAACGTCGCCCCGACACCGCAGGCGATGGCGAAGCTCACCGTCAAGCAGATCGAGCGGTTGATCACGCCCGTGAGCTTCTTCTACACGAAGGCCAAGCATGTGAAAGCGACGTGCGAACTGCTGCTCGACGCCTTCGACGGCCGGGTGCCGGGTACGATGGAGGAACTGCTGCGGTTTCCAGGTGTCGGCCGCAAGACCGCGAACCTGGTGCTGATTCTCTCGTTCCGCAGCCAGCAGAACATCTGCGTCGATACACATGTGCACCGGATTGCGAACCGGCTCGGGTGGGTCACGACCCGGATGCCTGAGGAGACCGAGCACGCGCTGTATGCGGCAACCGACCGCGAGTGGTGGCCGCACATCAACCTGTACCTGGTGACCTGGGGCCAGAACGTGTGCCGGCCGAACTATCCGCGCTGCACCGGCTGCGTGATCAGGCCACATTGTCCGCAGCTCGGCGTCACCGAGATCTCGAAGCAACCCGCGCCGGAGCGCCTCGCCTCATGACCGTCACTCTCTGGCGTCGCACACCGACGCGCGTCATCGCCGGCACCTTGGCGCTGCTGGCGCTGGCGTACTACGTCGTGGTGCCGCGGGTGCTGGCACAGCGGTCGTCCGCGCTGGTGGTCGTCGAGACAACGAGAGGGACGTTCGCGTTCGACACCTATCCGAAGGACGCGCCGCTGTCGGTTGCGCACATCTTGAAGCTGGCGAAGGCCGGCTTCTACAACGGACAGCGCGTGCATCGCGCCGTGCCCGGCTTCGTGGTGCAGTTCGGTGATCCGCAGACGCGGGACCTCGACAAGCGCGCGCTGTGGGGGAAGGGGCTCGAGGCGTCGAGTGGCGAGCCGATCGGTGTCGCCGAAGTCGTGTTGAAGCGGAAGAACGTGGCGTTAGCCGTCGGCCTGGCACACCAGGGCGAGCCGGCGAAGGCCGACAGTCAGCTCTACATCATGCTCGAGGCGCGTCCCGAGCTCGATGGGCAGTACGCCGTCATCGGCCAGGTCATCGAAGGCGAGGACGTCCCGGCCCAGCTACAGGTCGGCGACGAGATTCGCCGCGTCTACATCCGCGAGTAGCGCTGCTCAGCGAAGGCGCGACGGCGTCAGCGAGAAGTCGGGGCTGGCGGTGTGCACCACGCCTGCGAGTTCCGGGTACTGCTCGACGAACGCCTGCGGATAGTCGCCCTGGATCGGCTCCGCCAGCTGCCGCTTGATCATCGCGGCATTCGCCACGGACTTCGCCGAGAAGTGATTGTTGGTGTAGACGTACGCCTTCTTCACCAGCTGTTTCGCCGCCCCGGCGGTCTCGCTGAACTCGCGCAGTTCGTCGGCCGAGTAGAAGTAGTTGTAGCGGTCTTCCGACTTCTCGTGCGTCCACCACTGCTCGGCGTTCCGTCCATGCAGGCGCATGTAGTAGAAGCCCTTCACGTTCGGCAGGCGGTTCTGGCGGATGGAACAGCGGAACTTCGGTTCGTCGATCTGCACCCACGCCGCCTGCGCGTCGTTCAGTAACTCGAGCGTGTCGCTGAAGGTATCGCTCCAGCTGCTGTGGCGCACTTCGACAGCCACCGTGTAGTCGCCGAGCGCCCGCAGCAGCTGCACGAGGTAGTCGCGTTCGGCCGGGCCGCTCGTGAAGCTGGGCGGAAACTGCGCGAGTACCGCACCGAGTTTCCCGGCTGATGCGAGCGGATCGATGCCGCGCTTGAACGCATCGAGGTCTGCGGCGGTCGGTTGTGCCAGCGCCCGCACCGCCGCCTCCTGACCGTCCGCCCCCTGCAGCGACGTGCGCAGCAGCTGCTCGTACATCTTCGGGTGGGTGAACTTCTGGTAGAGCTTCACCGAGAATTCGAACCCTGCCGGTGTGCGTTCGGCCCAGCTGCGTGACACGTTCGCGCGCGGCTGCCCGTAGAACGTCGAGTTGACCTCGACGGTGTCGAAGTGGCTGGCGTAGAACGCCAGTTCGTCGAATCCCTTCGGCCGCCCCTTCGACGGCGGGTAAAAGATGCCGTTCCACGTGCCGGCGCCAGCCGGGTAGCTCCAGCCAGATGTGCCGATGCGCAACTCGCCCACGGCACATACAATAGAGGAGTCCCGTGCTGACTGTTAACGAGATCTTTCACTCCATCCAGGGCGAATCGCGACGTGCCGGCGAACCGTGCGTGTTCGTGCGCCTCACCGCCTGCGACCTTCGCTGTTCCTGGTGCGACACGCCCTATTCGTTTCACGAAGGTGGCAAGCGGTCGCTCGAGGACGTCATCGCCGAGGTGGAACGCTACCAGTGTCCACTCGTCGAGATTACCGGCGGCGAGCCGCTGCTCCAGGAAGAGGTCTACCCGCTGATGGAGCGGCTGCTCGAACTCGGGCACACGGTCATGCTCGAGACCGGCGGCCATCGCTCCATCGCGCGCGTGCCCTCTGCCGTGCTGAAGATCGTCGACGTGAAGTGCCCGGGCAGCGGCGAGTCGCACCGGAATCACTGGGAGAACCTCTCGCTTGTCGGTGCGAACGACGAGGTGAAGTTCGTCCTGAAGGATCGCGCCGACTACGAGTTCGCACGCGACGTCATCGCGCGGCACCACCTGCACGGGAAGGCTGGTGCCATCCTGCTGTCGCCCGTGCACGGCGTGCTCGAGGCGCGGCTCCTGGCCGAGTGGGTGCTGGCCGATCGGCTGCAGGTGCGTGTGCAGTTGCAACTGCACAAGTTCATCTGGTCACCAGAGACTCGAGGCGTCTGATGCCGCGCGCGGTTGTCCTCCTCAGCGGCGGCCTCGACTCCTACACCGCGGCCGCCATCGCCCAGTCTGAAGGGTTCACGCTCGACGCGCTGTCCATCCTCTACGGACAGCGGCACGCGCAGGAACTGGAGGCCGCGAGGCGTGTGGCGAAGGCGCTTGGCGTGGAGCGGCATCTCGAACTGCCGCTCGACCTGCGGGCGATTGGTGGCTCGTCGCTCACCTCCGACTTGCCGGTCCCGGAAGACCGCGACCTGACGGCCACCGACATCCCGTCCACCTACGTGCCGGCGCGCAACACCGTGTTCCTGTCGCTTGCGCTCGGCTGGGCCGAGGTGCTGGGCGCCACCGACCTCGTGATCGGCGTGAATGCGCTCGACTATTCGGGGTATCCGGATTGCCGCCCCGAGTTCATCGCCGCGTTCGAAACGCTCGCCAGCCTGGCGACGCGCGCGGGCGTCGAAGGGGCGCGGTTCCGCATCCATACGCCGCTCATCCACCTGTCGAAGGCCGACATCATCCGCAGGGGGCTGGCACTGGGGCTTGATTACGGCCTGACCCACAGCTGCTACAACCCCGGCGAGAACGGCCACGCCTGCGGCCGGTGCGACAGCTGCGTGTTGCGGGCGCGGGGGTTCGCCGAGGCCGGAATTCCGGACCCGGCACTGGTCAGGTAGAATCCCGCAGCACTCCTGATGCTGAACCGTCAGCCCCTTCGAAGACAGGTCGTCCTCGCTCCAGCCTCATGCTGCTGGGGTTGCTGGCCGCCATCCTCTGGGCTGGCAACCAGACCCGTCTCGAGCGGCGGGCGGAACCCAGCGAGCAATCGGCGTCGCTGGCCCAGCGCGACGCGGTCCGTGCCCTGGACGCGGCCGGCTCCCAGCGGCATGTGGTGCGCCAGGAACGGCAGGCGGCGGTTGGACAGTTAGTGCCAGGCGTCGCCCACGAGAAGAACAATCCACTCAAGGCCATCCTCGGAACGACGCCGCTGCGGTCGCATGACGCGGCCATTGCCGACCAGCTGGTACTACCGCCACGAACTCGGCGGCGCGACGTTCTGCTTCGCGCTGCCTGCCATTGCGACGGCCCATCATGACCACGACCGACCGCCTGTACTACAGCCATCCAGCCACACCGGCGTTTGATGCGACGGTCGTGCGGACGGAGCCGCGCGGCGCGCACACGGCGGTCTGGCTCGATCGCACGGCGTTCTACCCAACCTCCGGCGGACAGCCACACGATCTCGGCACCCTCGCCGGCGCACCGGTCATTGATGTGCAGGACGACGACGTGGGCGACGTGGTGCACGTGGTCGGCGGCATCGCCCCGCAGGTGGGCACGGTCGTGCACGGCCGCATCGACTGGACGCGCCGCTTCGATCACATGCAGCAGCACACCGGACAGCACCTGCTGTCCGCCGTGATCGAGCAGCTGTTCTCGACGCGCACGGTCAGCTTCCACCTCGGCTCCGAGTCGAGCACGATCGATCTCGACCGCGAGTTGACGCCGGAGCAACTGACGCGGGTCGAGCACGAGGCGAACGCGGTCATCTGGCGCGACCGCCCGGTGTCTATCCGCTTCGTCAGTGAGGACGAGGCGAAACGGCTGCCGCTGCGGAAGGAGTCGGCCCGCGCGGGCACGCTGCGTCTCATCGAGATCGAACACGTCGACCTGTCGGCCTGCGGCGGTACGCATGTCGACCGGACCGGCGCCATCGGCCAGCTTGCCCTCACGACGTGGGAGCGGTTCAAGGGCGGACAACGCCTCAAGTTCCTGTGCGGACGCCTGGCGCTCGAGACGTTCCAGCAGTTGCGCGACGTCACCGCCGCGTCGATTCGTCAGGTGTCCGTGTTGCCAGCGGAACTCCCCGGCGCGATCGAGCGACTGCAGCAGGAACTGAAGGAGCAGAAGCGGGCGAACGCGGCGCTCCAGGTCGCGCTGGCCGGATTCGAAGCGGTGGCTCTGGCGAACAGCGCCGAGTCATTCGACGCGGGTCACCTCGTGCTGCAGGCGGTCGATGCCGACGCGGTGAAGCTCAAGGCGCTGGCCTCGGCGATTGCCGAACGGCCTGGGCACGTGGCGGTGCTGGTGTCGTGTTCGACGCCGGTGCTGGTCGTGGCGGCACGTGCGGCCGATGCGACCACCTCCTGTCAGGTGATCATTGCGTCGCTCGCGAAGCAGTTCGGCGGGCGTGGCGGCGGCAAGCCCGACCTCGCGCAGTGCGGAGCCTTGCAGGCGTCGCCGGACGAGATCATCGCGGCCGTGCGCATCCTCATCAGCCATCTCTAGTCGTCACCGCCTGTGTCCTCGCCCATCATCGCTGTCGTCGCCATGTACGCGGCCTTCATGCTCATTGGCTGGCGTGCGTCGCGCCGGGCGAGCGACGGGACCGCCGCCGACCTGATCGTGGCGGGGCGGTCGATGCCGCTCTGGGTGGCTGCGCTCACCATGACCGCCACCTGGGTGGACGGCGGTTACCTGCTCGGCACCACCGAAGGCGCGTACAAGTCGTCCATCCAGCTCGGTGTGCAGGGTGGGCTCTGCTTCGGCATCAGCCTTATTCTCGGCGGACTCTTCTTCGCGGGCGTGATGCGGCGTCACGGCTTCACGACGCTCATCGACCCGCTCGAGTCGCGCTTCGGCCGCTGGTGGGCAGCCGTGCTGTTCCTGCCGGCACTCGCCGGTGAACTGTTCTGGAGTGCCGAACTGCTCGTCGCCATCGGCTCGACGCTCGGCGTCCTGCTGGGCATGCCGCTGACGACGGCCATCCTGCTGTCGGCCGCGGTCACGACGGCCTACACCGTGCTCGGCGGCATGTGGTCGGTGGCGTATACCGACATTTTCCAGATCGGTCTGGTGGCGCTTGGCCTGATGGCGGCGCTCCCCTTCGTGCTCGCCGGCGCCGGTGGATTGCAGCATGCGTGGATGACGTATGTTGCGGCCCGACCGGACGGGGCCTCCATCGTGCCCGCTCTGTCGGCCAGCAGCGACCTGTGGACGCGCGCCTCGCTGACCGGCTGGTGGGACACGTCGGCGATGCTCGTCTTCGGCGGCATTCCGTGGAACTGCTACTTCCAGCGGGTGCTGTCGTGCCGCACCCCGCGCGCCGCGCAGGGGCAGTCGCTGCTGGCTGGCGTGCTCACGATCGCCTTCACGGTGCCGCCGCTGCTGATGGGGGTGGCAGCCTTCAGCTATCCGTGGCCCGCCGCCATCGCCGCCCAGTTGCAGGCGACACCGGCCGATACGATGCCGATGCTGTTCGCGCGCGCCGTGCCGCCGCTGGTCGGCATGCTCGGCCTGGCGGCCATCATCGGCGCCGTCACCTCGAGCTTCAGTTCGTCCATCCTCTCGGCCGGGTCGATGCTCAGCTGGAACTGCCTGCGGACGCTGGTGTGGCCGTCGGTGTCGGTGGTCGAGATGCGCCGGCTCATTCGCGTGTCGATCCTGCTGCTTGGGGCCGCGGCCACGGCGCTCGCACTGCAGGTGCAGAGCGTGCAGGCGCTGTGGTTCTTCACAAGCGACCTGGTGTTCGTGCTGCTCTTCCCGCAGTTGGTGTCGGCGCTGTTCGACCCGCGCGCCAACCGGACCGGCTCGATGGTGGCGTTCGCCGTGTCGCTGGTGCTGCGCGTTGGCGGCGGCGAACCACTGCTCGGCATCCCTGCGCTCTTCGCCTATCCGGAGACGCTGCCCTTCAAGACGGTCGCTGCGGCAGCGGGACTGCTGCTGCTGCCGCTGGTCAGCCGTCTCACGGGCCACCTCGATGCGCCGCGCCCGTTGCGTAATCCCTCGCCGCAGGCCGGCACCACCGGGTCTGCCGCGCACCCGCTCGGGGCGACGTCGTGATGCGCACGACGCTCGCCTGGCTGGCGCACCTCTACACGGCGCTCGGCCTCGTCTGCGCCGCCGGCATTGCCGTGCTGATCGTGCGGGGCGACGACCCGTCGTTCCGTCTGGCGTTCTTCCTGATGATGGTGGCGACGGTGATCGACGCCACCGACGGCTGGCTCGCGCGCAAGGCGCGTGTGAAGGAGACGCTGCCAGGCTTCGACGGCAGCGCGCTCGACAACCTCATCGACTTCCACACCTACACCTCGTTGCCGCTGCTGCTGTTGTGGCGTGCGGGCACACTTCCAGGTCACCTCGAGTGGGTGCTGCTGCTGCCGCTGCTGGCCAGCGGCTACGGCTTCTCGCAAGTGAACGCGAAGACCGCGGACGGGTTCTTCATCGGGTTCCCGTCGTACTGGAACATCGTGGCGTTCTACCTGTACGTGTTGCACCCGGCCACGTGGGTGTCGGTGTTGCTGCTGGTAGGGTGTGCGGTGCTGACGTTCGTGCCGACGCCGTACCTGTATCCGTCGCGCGGCGGACCGTTCGCAACGGTCATCAACGTCGGTGGGGCGGTCTGGTTCGTGATGATGGGACTGGTGTTGCGAGGTGCGCCGATCGAGCCGCGCAGCGTGGCGCTGGTGTCGATGGCCTATCCGCTGCTGTACCTGGCGCTGTCCGCCGTGGTCGCGGTGCAACGACGAAGGACTAGCGCGGTTTCGAGATCGGTGTAGTGTCCGCCTTTAGGCGGACCCCAGAAAGTCCGGCTAAAGCCGGACACTACGTACAACACCGAAACCGAAACGGCTCTACCGCTGGAACTCTGCGAGGGCCACGACGATCGCGTCGGTGATGCGATCGACCTCAGCCGGTGCGACGCCGTAGTTGTTGGCGATGATCGAGAACACCAGCGGTTCGCCTCCGGCGGAACGCAGGAAGCCGGCGAGGGCGCGCGCGTTGCTGAACGAGCCGGTCTTGGCCTGCACGTTCCCTTCAGCGGGCGTGCCTTTCATCCGGTTGGAGAGCATTCCCGCGCGTCCGGCCACCGGGAGTGACGCCATGTACGGGTCGCGCAGCCGTGGGTCGTGGTAGACGTGCGCCAGCACGGTCGTCATAGCGTCGGCTGTGACCAGGTTGTAGCGCGAGAGCCCGGAGCCGTCGGCCATCACCAGTTCTGATGCCGGCACGCCCCACGCGCCGAGTACCCGGCGCACCACCGCGATGCCGGCCTCGGCCGTGCCGCCCGAGCCCTTCAGCCGGCCGAGCGTGCGCAGGAACGTCTCGGCATAGAGGTTCTGGCTGAGTGTCATCAGCGTGTCGGCGAGCGCCGGCAGCGTGGCCGACCGGTGCTCGAGCACCGGGGCGGCTCCGTCGGCCACCGGCGGATTCATCACATCGTCGATGTCGGCGACGCTGCCGAGCACGTCGATCCCATTGTTCTGCAGCCCCGTGCGCACCGCATTCACGAAGTACAGCGTCGGGTTGCCCACCGTGATGAGGCGCGTCTGCTTCGCGCTGTCGATGGCGATACTGCCGGTGAAGCGTGCGCCCGGTGTGCGCGGCAGCGCCTCCATGCTGATGGCGTTCGCCGTGCCAGCCGCGCCGGTCGTCAGGCTGCTCACCAGCGGCACGCGCGCGTGTGACGGCGAGAGCGCCAGCACGGGCGCGTCGCCGACGCCGGCCCCTGGCGTGATGAACACCTGGGCGGTGCCTTCGTTGAACTGCAGGCCACTGGCCGCAGCCGAGTAGCCGTACGGCATGTCGTCCCACATCCAGCCGGCGCCGAGGCCATCGTCGGTGAACACCCGGTCGTTGCCGATGATGCGTCCGCCGATCGTGCTGATGCCGCGTTCCTTCAGGCGCGCCGCCCACGAGGCGAACACGCCGCTGGCCGAGCCGTCCCAATCCTCGAAGCTCGGGTCGCCAGAGCCGACGATGACGAGGTCGCCGTCGAGCACACCGTTGGCAATGGGGCCCGTGGTCGTGGCCTTCGTGTCGAACGTGAAATCCCAGCCCAGCTGGTCGGCAGTCACGGCCAGCGTCAGCGTTTTCATGGTGGATGCCGGCGTGAGCAGCCGGTGGTCATTCGATTCGACCAGGGTGTCGGACGTGGCGAGTGACCGTGCTTCGACGCCGAACGTGCCCGCGGCAATCGCGGGGTCGGCGAGGATGGCGGCCACGCGCGTGCGGAGCACATCGACTGGGTCAGGTTGGGCGGACGCTGCTGCAGGACGTAAGGAGAGAGCGGGCGCCGGCGTGCCCGTGCGGCACGCCAGCGTTGAGGCGAGGGCGAGGACGGCTGCTGTGAGCCGTCCGTTCACTTGAGGAACTCGTCGATCGAGGCGATGGCTTCGTCGAACTTCGTGCTGTCGATCGTGGCCACTGACGGGTCGTCGGTGCGCGAGGCGTAGGCGATGGTGCCGGGCTTGGCGACCTGTACGCGGTCTTCCTTCTTGCCGTCGTCGAACTTCACGACGATCGTGGCGGCCGGTGCGTCGAGCCCCGTGCGCGCCTTCGAGTCGGCGAAGCTCATGGCGCGAATGTCGGCGAGTGCCGCGACGAATGCCGGAAACTTCTCCTTGTCGGCGTCGGCCGCAACCGGGCTCACCTTCTTCCACACGTCAGCCGCATTGGCGTCCGTGGCCTTCACCTTCTCGAAGGCCGTGGTCTTGCCGTTGCGCGTGATCTCGATGCGGTTGGCCGTGAACGCACGCATGTCGAACATATCCCTGGCGCGGTAGTCCTCCACCTTCTTGCGAAGGTCGTCGGCGGCCGGGAGCTGAATCGTGAAGATGTCCGGATGCGACACGTCCTTCGCGTAGACCGTGTCGTCGCCGGCCGGAGCGCCCACCGCGACCGAGATGCGATCGGCGCCGAGGTGGAGGTTCACCACGGAGGACGGCTTGTCGAGGCCGTATTTCGCCAGTTCGTCCGGCGTGGCCGATGGGGCAACCACCGACTTCATCTGCAGCGATTCCACCGCCGTGACGAGGCCGTCGGCGCCCGTGCCGTCGGCGCGGGCCACCATGGGCTTGGCGAGCGCCCAGGTGCCGTCCTTCTTCACCAGTTCGAACGTGCCCGAGGGCTGCACGACGTCGACGCCGTCCACCTTCGAGCGGTCGAAGCTGACGATCGCCTTGTCGCGCAGGTCGAAGCTCGACTTGTTGAAGGTGGCGCTGTTGTATTCGCCGATCAGCACCACGCGCGTCTCGCCGCCCTTGCGTGCGTAGAGGCTGCCGCCGGTTGCCGTCTTGGTGCCGAGCAGCAGCGTGCCCGAGGGCTTGCCGGCGCTGGACGTGAAGGCAATCTCGATCGACGGCGTGTCGAGCCCGTAGTCCTTCACGTCGGCCGGCTTTTCGTCAACCACTCGGCTGACGTCGAGCCCGGCGAGCGCGTTGGCGATGCCCGACGCATCCATGTCCGACGCGCGCGTCTGGAACGGCGCGGTCATCGTCCACTTGCCGTCCTGCTTCTTGAGCGACGTCGTCTCGCCGGCGTCGTTCTTGACCGTGAGCGTCTCGATGTTGTCCGAGACGAGGCCGGTGAAGAGCTTCTGCGTATCGGCCGGGCTCCCGGCCTTGTCGCCGTAGAAGTAGATGTAGCCGCCAAGTCCGACCAGCACCACGAGCAGGGCGACGGTCGATTTCATCCCGCGCATGCCTAGCGCCTCCGCGTCCAGCTGTAGATGCCGGCGGCGAACACCAGGCCGGGCACGATCAGCAGCGCCAACCAGATGATGTTGCTCTGCTGTGTCGCTGTCAGCGTGAGGCGGCGGTCGGAGGCTTCCTTCGCACGGATGGAGATCAGGTTCTCCTGCTGCGACAGCCAGCCGATGGTGTTCATGAACATGTCCTTGTTGCCTTGGATGCCCATGACGCCGTTCGAGGCGAAGTCGGAGTCGCCGGAGATCACGACGCGCGTTTCCGGCTTCGGTGCATCCGGCGTCGGCGGCGTCGCCGGTGCGTCAGGCTTGGCGTAGGCGATCGCCGCAACAATGGTGACCGGGCCGGGCTTGTCGCCCTTGGCCTCGTCCAGCGTCACTTCACCCGACGACATCAGCGCCTTCACGTCGGCTTCGGCCCAGCTCTGCGGGCTCGACTCGACGACCGCGACCGCCGAGTGCCCGTTCACGCCGCCCTGCACGATGGTGAGACCGCGCGAGAGCGGATAGGCGGTGAGCACGGTGAAGCGCTCGGTGATCGGGTGCGACGGGTAGTTCGCCGCAATCGGCACCGATGCATCCGCGCCGATCAGGCGGCCCATGCCGCTCCCATCGACGATGATGCTGCTGCTGACGTCGACGCCCCATTCGTGCGCGAAGGCGATGAGGGTCGGCAGTTCGGGAGCCGAGGCGTTCACTGGCGGGTCGAGCATCAGCAGCAGCTTGCCGTTCCGTTCGAGATACGCCTTCACCGCGTCGAGTTCGGGACCGAAGAAGTCGGTCTTCGGGCCGGCGATGATCAGGGCCGACGCGTCGTCAGGCACCTTGCTCGTCTGGGCGAGCACGATCTTCTCGACGCCGTAGTTCTCGTTGGTCAGCGCGGTGTTGATCGCCTGGTAGCCATCACGTTCGCCCGAGTTCGGGTCGCGTTCGCCGTGCCCCTGGGTGAAGTAGACCTTCTTCACCTGGCCGCTCACCACCTTGATGATGGTGTTGGTGATGTCCTGCTCGGTGTTGGCCGTGGTCCGTTCGGAGCGCCCCTTGTAGTTGAAGATCAGCGTGCCGTACTGCTGCACCTTGTTCTGCTGCGCCACCAACGGCTTCTTGTCGGGGTCGACGTACTCCGCCGTGATGTTCTTCGAGGCGTACGCGTATTCCTTCAGGCGATCGCGGTAGCCCTGGAACTGCGGTTCCTGGGCGAAGACCATCACCGTGAGCGGCGCGTCGAGCTTCTGGACGACGCTGCGGCTCTGGTCCGACAGGCTGTACTGGGCCGAGGCCGTGAGGTCCCAGCGCTTGTTCTGCTTGCGGCCGATGTAGTTCACCGCGACGAGGATGCCGAGCACGATGAGCAGGCTCGACGCCGCGAGCGTGCCGTAGCGTCCCGAGCGTGAGCCGAAGAAGCCCCAGATTTCGCGCCACTGGCTGAGGATGTAGACGAGGATGCTGGCGAGGCCGGCCCAGGCGAGGTACGTCGCGTACTTCTCCTGCGCCGGCACGCCGAAGCGGATGCCGACCGCGCCGACGACCAGCGCGATGCCGAGCCAGCTGATGAGGTTGAAGATGCGAGTCATTAGCCGCGCCACCGTTCAGTGTCGACCGACTTGGCGGTCAGGAAGAGGCCGAAGGTAATCAGGCTCAGGTAGTAGATGACGTGTGTGGTGTCGATGACGCCCTTCGAGAAGTCGTCGAAGTGCTCGATGATCGACAGGTACGACGTCAGGTCGGTCCAGAAGCCGGTGGAGAAACTGCCGAGCCAGCTGATCACCCAGAGGAACAGGAAGACCGAGAACGTGGTGATGTAGGCGACGATCTGGTTCGTCGTGAGGGTCGAGATGAAGAGACCCACGGAGAGGAAACTCCCGCCGAGCAGCAGCAGCCCGAGATACGCCGCGATGATCGGCTTCCATTCCGGGCTGCCGTAGACGAACAGCACCGCCGTGTGGACCAGCGTGACCGCGAGCATCACGCCGTAGAGACCGAGCGCCCCGGTGAACTTGCCGAGGATGATTTCCCAGTCGGTGATCGGCGAGGTGAGCAGCAGTTCGATCGTGCCGCTGCGGCGCTCCTCCGAGTAGGTGCGCATCGTCATCGCGGGAAGGACGAAGAGCAGCAGGATGGTGACGTTCTGCAGCACCGGCCGCAGCATGTCCTGGTTGATGTTCATCGCCTGCTGACCCTGCATCGGGTTGATGTTCATGCCGGCGCGAACGAAGTACTGCAGCATCACGGCGAAGAAGTAGCCGTAGAGCAGGGCGAAGAGGCCGATCACCATGTACGCGATCGGGGAGGCGAAGTAGGACTTCAGCTCCTTCTGCGCGATGGCAATGATGTTACGCATGGACGGGTTCCTCCGCGGCGGCCTGAGCCGGCTGTTCCTCGGTGGTAAGCGACAGGAAGATTTCCTCGAGGCTCACGCGCATGGGCCGCAGTTCGAGCAGGCCCCAGCCCTGGCCGATGACCGTCTGCGCGAGTTCGCGACGGATGTCGCGTCCCTGCTCGCTGGCCACTTCAAAGCCGACCGAATCGCCGTGCCGCTCTGATTCGGTCACGCCGGTCACACCCGGCACCTTCGACAGCGCCGTGGCGGCGTCGCCGCCGGCCGCATCCACCTGGACATACATCGAGACCGAGCCGCGCAGGCGGGCCGTCAGGTTGTCCGGCGTGTCTACCGCGACCACGCGACCCTTGGCGATGATCACGACCCGCTGGCAGGTCTGTGACACCTCGGGAAGGATGTGCGTGCTGAGGATGATGGTGTGGTCGCCGGCGAGTTCCTTGATGAGCTGCCGGGTCTCGATGATCTGCTTGGGGTCGAGGCCGGCGGTCGGTTCATCGAGGATGAGGACCTCCGGGTTGTGGATGAGGGCCTGCGCCAGGCCGACGCGCTGCTTGTAGCCCTTGGACAGGCGGCCGCAGAGGCGCCCGGCCATGTCGGCGATTCGCGTGCGCTCCATGACGTATTTGATGCGCTGCTTGCGTTCGCCCGACGCCACGCCCTTGATCTTCGCCACGAAGGTCAGGTAGTCCTGCACCGTCATGTCGGGATAGAGCGGCGGCGTCTCCGGCAGGTAGCCGGTGCGTCGCTTCGCTTCGACCGGGTGCTCGAATACGTCGTAGCCGGCGACGATGGCCTTGCCCTCGGTGGCCGGCATGTAGCCGGTGAGGATGCGCATCGTCGTGCTCTTGCCGGCGCCGTTCGGGCCGAGGAAGCCGAGAATCTCTCCGCGTTCAACGCGGAAGCTCACGTCCTCGACCGCGGTGAAGCGCCCATAGCGTTTCGTGAGGTGTTGAACCTCGATCACGACCAACTCCTAGGTATTTGATGAAGGAAGGCGCAAGCGAGCGCCGCGCCAACGGGAAATCCTACCCGAAAGCGTGGAAAAATGGGTAGTTGGCGACCGTAAGGGATCGCGCCGAAAACCATCATGATTTGCGCGCGTGCCTCTGGCGCGCGCACGAGAGGACGCATGTCATCTGTAGACGTTGGAACCCGCGCGCCGGACTTCACCCTGGTCGATCAGGACCGGACGCCGATCACCCTCAGTGCCCTGGCGGGCCGGCCGATTGTGCTCGCCTTCTTCCCCGGTGCCTTCAGCGCCACCTGCACCGCGGAGCTCTGTAGCTTCAACAACAGCATGGCGCGCCTGAACGCCGCCAGCGCTCAGGTGTTCGGTATCAGCGTCGACACGTTCTTCGCGCTGAAGGCGTTCCGCGACAGCCAGCACCTGACGTTTCCGCTGCTCAGTGACTTCAACAAGGAAGTGATTCGCCAGTACGACGTCTTCTTCGAGGACATGATCGGCCTGAAGGGGTTGGCGAAGCGGGCCGTGTTCGTGATCGACAAGGACGGCATCATCCGTCACCGTCAGGTGGTGGAAGACGCCCGCAACGAACCAGACTACGACCAGGTATTCGCCGCCCTCGCGGCCCTCTGACGGTCGAGGGCAGGTAGGGCGGGTGAGGTGGGGCTTGAAAAACCCACCCGGCCCTCCCCCTGCCCTCCACCCTCATTTCTCCGTGCTACCATGAACGTATGAGCACTTGTTCAGATGTTCATGGACTTCAAGGCCAACTCTTCGAGACCGATCTCGTCGTTGAGCTTGCCGACACCTTCAAGGTGCTCGGCGACGCCACACGGGTGCGCATCCTCGACGTCCTGTCGCGCCAGGAGCTCTGCGTCGGCGATATTGCCGAAGTGCTCGGGCTGAGCGAATCGGCAATATCGCACCAACTCCGTCTGCTGCGGACCGCGCGGCTGGTGCGCCAGCGGCGGGCCGGACAGCAGATGTTCTATGCCCTCGACGATCACCACGTCATCCGCCTGTTCGCGCAGGCGCACGAGCACGTGCAGGAGCGCAGGGCGGAGATGACCTCCTCCCCGCTGCCGATGACGGGCGTCGCCACCGAGCCGATTGCCGACGAGAGAAGACGCTGACCATGGCCACCACCTGCACTGTCTGCGAACTGCACGCAGAGTCCACCTTCCGCATCGAGGGCATGGACTGCCGCGAGGAAGTCGCGCTGCTCGAACGCCGCTTCAAGAACCTGCCCGGGCTGGAAGGGTTCCACGCCGACCTGATGGGGCAGCGGCTCCACGTGAAGTACGACGCCGCGAAGCTCACCGCCTCCGCCATCGCCGGCGCCGTGGCCGATGCCGGCATGCGTGCCTGGCTCGAGCACGAAGAGCCGGTGGCGACCGGCGACCGCGCAACCCGGAGGCGGCGGGTGCTGCTCGCTGCGTCGGCCGCCTGGTACGCCGGGGCACTAATCTTCGCCTGGACCGGCGCGGGCAACCTCGCCGTCAACGCGTGCTACGCCGCCTCCATCGCCTTCTCACTGCCGCTCACGGCGCGCAAGGCGTGGCTGGCGGTGAAGCAGGCGGCGCTCGACATCCACATCCTCATGCTGCTCGCGGCGACCGGTGCCATCATCCTGGGTGAATGGGCGGAAGGCGCGGCGGTCGTCTTCCTGTTCGCCGTGGCACAGATGCTCGAGGCTTACACAATCGAGCGCGCCAGGCGCGCGGTCGGTGCCCTCATCGAACTGGCGCCGACCGAGGTGCTGCGTCGCGAGCAGGGACACGAGCGGCGCGTACCGGTCGACGGCGTCTCCCCCGGCGACATCGTCGTGGTGAAACCGGGCGAGAAGGTGGCGCTCGACGGGGTGATCGTCGAGGGGACCAGCGCGCTGAACCAGGCGCCCGTCACCGGCGAGTCGCTGCCGGTCGACCGTGGCCCTGGCGACGAGGTCTACGCCGGCAGCATCAACGGCTACGGTGCGATCGACATCCGCGTCACGCGCCTGCGCCGCGACACGCGGCTCGCGCGCATCATCCATCTGGTTGAACAGGCGCAGGGCCAACGGGCGCCGTCGCAGACGTTCATCGAGACGTTCTCGCGCGGCTACACGCCGCTCGTGATCGGGCTGGCGGTCTGGCTGTGCGTCATGGGGCCGGCGTTCATCGGTGGTGAGCCGCAGACCTGGTTCTATCGGGCGCTCGTGCTCCTGGTGGTCTCGTGCCCGTGCGCGCTGGTTATCTCGACGCCGGTGTCGATCGTGGCGGCGCTTGCCGGCGCAGCTCGCAAGGGTGTGCTCATCAAGGGCGGCGCCCACCTCGAGCGCGCCGCCGTCATCCGCTGCGTCGCGTTCGACAAGACCGGCACGCTGACGTGCGGGGTGCCGGAGGTTGTCGAGGTCTTCGCGCTCGACGCGGCACCGGTGGAGACCATGCTGAGCCTCGCGGCGTCCATCGAGCTGCGCTCCGAGCATCCCATCGCCGCGGCGATCGTCTCGTATGTCCGTGCGCAGGGGATTCCCGTGGGCGGCGCGACGGCAGTCACTGCCCTCGCCGGGCGCGGTGCGGAAGGGCGCGTCAACGATGACGTCGTGCTGCTCGGCAACCATCGCCTGTTCGAGGAGCGCGAGCTCTGCCACCCTGAGCTGCATGCGCGCATCGAGACGCTGTCGGCCCAGGGGCGCACGCCCGTGCTCGTGGCGCGCAACGGCGAACCGATTGGGCTTATCGCCGTGGCCGACCGCCCCCGCACCACCAGCCGCGACGTCGTGGCGACGCTCAAGGCGCAGGGGATCGAGAAGGTGGTGATGCTCACCGGCGACAGCCAGGGGACCGCGAAGGCCATTGCCGCGGAACTGGGCCTCGACGACTTCCGCGCCGAACTCCTGCCGGAAGACAAGGTGGCCGCCATCGCCGAACTGCGGACTCAGTACGGGGCGGTAGCGATGGTCGGTGACGGCATCAACGACGCGCCGGCGCTCGCCGCGGCCGACGTCGGCATTGTCATGGGCGCCGCGGGCAGCGATGCCGCGCTCGAGACGGCGGATGTCGCGCTGATGGGCGACGAACTGATGAAGGTGCCGTACGCGCTGCGGCTGAGCCGCGCCGCCCTCACCAACATCAAGGTGAACCTGACGATCGCGCTGGCGCTGAAGGCCGCGTTCCTCATTGCCGCCATTGCCGGCTACGCGACGCTGTGGATGGCCGTGCTGGCCGACACCGGCGCGTCGGTCATCGTCGTCGCCAACGCGCTCAGGTTGCTGCGCGCGGACTGACGCGGCGTGCGCCTAGGCGCGCGCCGGCGATTCGCTGTTCGCCGCGGTCGTCGAGATCCACACCTTCGCCACGCGCAGACCGTCGAGCACCGTCACGCGCAGGCGGCGGCCGTCCAGTTCGATGGTGTCACCCACGCGCGGGCGTCGTCCGACGCGGCCCATGACGTAGCCGCCGAGGGTGGTGTAGGTGTCCTCGTCGATGTCGAGGCCGAACTGTTCGTTGACGTCGGTCACGAGCGTGAGTCCGTCGACATCGGCCGAGCCGTCCGGGTGCACCGTGATCCGTCCCGTGCCCGCCGCGCCGACGATCCGTTCCATCAGCCACTCGAACGTGACCAGACCGGCAGTGCCGCCATATTCGTCGATGACGATGGCTTCGCGCACGCCGCGCTGACGCAGCGACGCCAGCAGGTCGTCGGCGGCCATCGTTTCCGGGACGTTCAGCGTTTCCCGCGCGAGCATCGCGGCACTGACGTCGGTCCGGCCGCCGGCGAGGGCCTTCACGACATCGATGGCGTGCAGGATGCCGATGACGTTGTCGAGATCGGAGCGGTAGACCGGGATGGTGGGGAAGCCGGCCTTCGAGATGGCCTGCAGCAGCACGTCGCCGGCCATCTCCGCTTCCACCGCCATCATTTCGGTGCGCGGCACCATGACCTGGCCGGCCGTCAGGTCGGCAAAGTCGAAGACGCGGTGGAGCATCTGTTCCTCCTGCTCCTCGAGCACCCCGGCCTCCTGGCTGGCGGTCACCAGCATCTTCAGTTCCTCTTCGGAGTGCACCATCGCGTGGCCGCCGGAACCACGCAGCCCCATCGCGGTCACGATCGCGCGGCCCATGCCGTTCAGCAGGCGGATGAACGGCCAGCAGCTGCGCATGAACAGCTCGGTCGGCCGTACCACAAGCAAGGCGGTTGCTTCGGCGCGCTCGAGCGCAATCGTCTTCGGCGCCAGTTCACCGAGCGTGATGTGCAGCGCGGTGACGATGGCGAAGGCGATGGCCACCGAGATGCTGTGGGCGGTCGCCTCCGCAATGCCGGTCGGGAGGAAGTCGACGCCCGGGCGCACGAGCTCCGCCAGCGCCGGCTCGCCGACCCAGCCCAGACCGAGGCTCGCCATGGTGATCCCGAGCTGGGTGGCGGCAATGTAGCGGTCCGGGTCGCTCACCGCGCGCCGAACCGCGACCGCACGCTTGTTGCCCTCGGCGATGAGCTGGTCGATACGGGTCTTGCGGACCGCGATGATCGCGAACTCGGCGGCGACGAAGAAGCCGTTGGCGAAGACCAGCGCCATGACGCCAGCGAGCCGCCAGAGAATCTCTGAGAGCGAATGCTCCATGCAGCGATTCTAAGCTTTGCGGTTCACAAAAAAGTGGGCGTCGACGAAGTTGTCGATTTGGGCCTGCGCGGCGGCGGCGACCAGTTCGAACTGAATGCCCATCCCGACGCGTCGATAGCTCCCGGCGACGCGTCCCTCGGCATCGACGTCGGTGGTGGCGCCGGGCAGCCGGAAACGCACGCGCAGCCGCGTGGCCGGATCGAGTGGGCTCGTCGTCCGAATCGCGATGCCGCCGTGACTGAGGTTCAGCGTGAGCGCCGCGGCGATGGTCGTGCCGACCCGGTACTGCACCGGGATGCCGATCACCATACGCGGGCTGCTGCGCCGGTTGAAGCTGTCGGGGAAGAGATGGGGCGCGATGGCCGGCAGGATGTGCTGCACCGCGCTGTACTCGTTGATATAGCCGGCAACACCCATCGCGGCCAGGGCGCGAACTTCCTCCGCGCTGCCGATGGTGCCGCTGAATACCAGGATCGGCAGCTTGCCATCGTCGAGCTTCCGAACCGCAGAGACGAGGCCGGTGCCAGTCGAGTTCGATAAACGGATATCGAGCACCAGCAGATCGATGGCGTCGAGGTCGGACGTGATGCGCGCCAGCAACTCCGCCGCGCTCTTGATCGGAACGACGCGATGCCCGGCCTGCTCGAGCGCCGCCTTGAAGCGGTCGCGCACGAACGCCGTGTCGTCGGCGACGAGCACGGTCTTGGTTGTGCCGGCGGTGCTGGGCATCGGAAAATGGGCTTTCAGTTACGCTATACTTCGACTCTTATCGCGAGCGCGTGCGGCGGATTCTGGCATGTCGCTCCAGGATTGCCAAGCTGATCGCCGCTCCCATCGAGGATTGTATGGCTACCTGCCCAGAGTGCGATGCGGAAGTCGAAGTTAATGAGACCGACGTGGAACTCGGTGACGACGTGACCTGTCCCGAATGCGGACAGACACTGGTCATCAGCAACATGGAACCACTCGAACTCGACTTCGCCCCTGAAGACGACGAAGACGACGACGACGAAGACGACGACGACGAAGAAGAAGACGAAGAAGAGGACGACGAAGAAGACGGGGCGGACTGGAAAGAGGAATGATCGACAAGGAACAGGCCCTGCGGGACACGCTTTCCTCGCTGGGCGCCGTTGTCGTCGCCTACAGCGGCGGCGTGGACAGCGCGTACCTCGCCTGCGTGGCCTACGACACACTCGGCGAGCGTGCTGTCGCCGTGACGGCCGACAGCCCCAGCTATCCTGAGCGCCATCGCCAGATGGCCGTCCAGATAGCGGCGCAGTTCGGCTTCCGTCACGAGATCATCCAGACCAGCGAGCTCGAGCGCCCGGAGTACCGGGCGAATCCTGCCAACCGGTGCTATTACTGCAAGCATGAGCTCTACACCCACCTCGCGCGGATCGCGGCGGAGCGTGGCGCCGTGGTGGTCGACGGCAACAATGCCGACGATCGCGGCGACTACCGGCCGGGCCGCCAGGCGGCGCGTGAATTCGGCGTGCGCAGTCCGCTCGACGACGCGAACCTCGGCAAGGCGGAGATTCGCGAACTCGCGCGACTCGCCGGCATGCCGACGTGGGACGAGCCGGCCTCAGCCTGTCTGTCCTCGCGCATCCCCTACCATTCGGAAGTGACCGACGAGAAGCTGCGCACCATCGAGCGGGCAGAGAACGTGCTGCGCGCGCATGGCTTTCGCGTGCTGCGGGTCCGTCATCACGATGATCTTGCGCGCATCGAACTCGGGCGCGCCGAACTCTCGCGTGCCCTCGAGCCCGACATGAGTGCCACGCTGGTCCGTGAACTGAAGGCGATCGGCTACCGTTACGTCACGATCGATCTGCAGGGCTATCGCACGGGCAGCCTCAACGAGGGGTTGCTGCTCCGCCCGGCGTGACGCGCACCCAACGCCTGACCGGCGCCGTGCTTGGTGCGCTGTTCATCGCGCTCCACCTGCCGTTCCTGCCTCCGACCCTGGAGGATCTGGACTCCATCAACTTCGCCCTCGGCGTCCGCCACTACGACATCTCGCAGCACCAGCCGCATCCGCCTGGCTATCCGCTCTACATCGGTGCGGCCAAGCTGCTGCATGCCGCGGGGCTGTCGGAGGTGCACGCGCTCAGCCTGCTCGGCGTGATCGCCGGCGGACTTGCGATGCTGGGCTGCATGCGGCTGTTCGCGGCGCTCAACGATGAGCAGGCCGACACGCCGTTCGTTCCGCTCGCGGCGCTCGTCGTCGCCGCCGCGCCGCTGTTCTGGTTCACCGCCGCCAGGCCCTTGAGCGACATGACCGGGCTTGCCGCCTCGCTCGGCGTGCAGGCGATGCTGGTCACCACGGGTGGCCTCGCCGGACTCACCGTCGCGGCCTTCCTCGCGGCGTGTGCCGCTGGCATCAGGTCGCAGGTGGTCTGGCTGACCGTGCCGCTGCTCGTACTCGCCGTGCTGCGTCTGCGCGCCGGCCTGCGGGTGCAGGGCGCGGCGCGGGCGTTCGTGGCGTACGGCGCGGGCGGCGCCGCCTGGTTCGTGCCGCTCGTCTTCATCTCGGGCGGACCGGCAGCGTATCTGAAGGTGTTCTACAGCCAGGGGGCGGAGGACCTGACCGGTGTCGCCATGCTCGCGACGACCCCGACCGTGCGGCAGGCGATCCTGGCGGTGCAGTACCACCTCATCGGACCCTGGGGTGAATGGCCGCTGGCGGTCGCGGTGCTGCTGCTGGCGGCGGCCGGTGTCGTCGTGCTCGCGCGGCGTGCGCGTCGCACATTGGTCACGCTGCTGGTGGCGTTCGGCCCCTACCTGGTGTTCGACCTGCTCTTCCAGGAGACCATCACCACGCGCTACGCGTTGCCGCTCGTCATTCCGATGGCGTTCCTGGCGGTGCGCGGGGCTGCGGCCCTGCCGCGTCCGGCGGCCATCGGCCTCGCGCTCGCGCTGATCGTCGGCGGCGCCATCATCAGCGACGGCGCGATGTACGGCTTCGCCACGATGGACGCGCCGGCCTCCCGCATGCTCGCCGACATGCAGCTGGCGGTGAAGCCAGACGGGGCGGCGCTGGCGACCACGCCAGTGCTGGCGATGCATCGCCGCAACTACTACGACATGCGGCGGCCGTTCCAGTGGGTGGGCGACCAACTGCCCTCGTTCGCGCAGCGTCTCGCCACGCCGCCCAAGCACGAGTGGCTCGAGGTGGTGAACTACTGGAATGCCGGCGGGCGCGAGCCCGTGTGGTTCATTGCCGACCCGCCGCGCAGCGATCTCGCGCTCTTCAAATATGCGAAGCGCCCGGTGCTGTACCGCTGGCCGTTCCGCCAGACCATCCTGCTCGGCGGCGCGCGTCCGAACGAAATGGACTGGCATGTCATCGAGTCGCCCGACTGGTATCTGGGTGAAGGCTGGTCGCTGACGCCAGAGACCGCCGGTACGGCGCGCGAGGATCGGAAGGGACCGGGCCTCGGCGGCATCTCGGGGTGGATTCGGCGCTACGCGCAGCCGGTGACGCTGATGGTCGGCGGTCGCAACCTCGCGGACGGCGGTCCGAACGCGCGGGTAGCGGTGACGCTGGACGGGGCGACGGTGCTCGACGAATCGATGCCGCCCGGGTTCTTCCTCCGCATGATCCCGATCGCCGCGATGACCGGCACCGGCGACTTCGCCGAGGTGCGGATCGTGTCGGACAACCCGCAACTGGCGGTCGAGCAGTTCGATGCGCAGCCGGCGGGACGCGCGGTCTACGGCTTCGGCGAGGGATGGAACGAGCAGGAGTACAACCCCACCACCGGCGTGCTGTGGCGCTGGTCGTCGGATAAGGCGGCGCTGCTCGTGCGCGCACAAGGGCTGGGGGTGGCGCTGACCCTGCGCGGAGAGATCGAAGAGGCGTCGACCTCCCACGTCACCATTCGGGCCGGTGCACGTGTGGCCGCCGAGTTCGATGTTGACCGCACGTTCTCGCGCACGGTACTCATTCCGAAGGAGCTGATGACCGCGCCAGAGACGGTGCTCACCATCGAGAGCAGCGCCTTCTATATTCCCGCCGAGACGAAGTGGCGGTCGCAGGACCGGCGCAGGCTGGGTCTCAAGCTGGTAGAGTGCTCGCTCAGTCCGGTATCGTAGCGTGCGGCTTGCGCGCGAGGCAGAGCAGCGAACTGCCGAACGGATTGTCCACGGCGCGCAGCCACAGGCTTTCGAGCTTCAAGGCGGCGGTCAGCGCCAGGTTCACCGGCGCGGCCGGCACGCGAATCTCCTGGTCAGCTTCGTGCTCGGCTGAGAGGCCGCGGGCGCGCTGAATCGCTCTGGCGAGGGCCATGGGCGGGAAGAGCACAGCGTTGGTGTAGGTGATGCGCTCGACGCGGAAGCCGGCGTCCGTCACGAGCCGGGCCAGAGTCTCGCGGCTGTAGCGCCGCACCTCGTGGCTCAGCACCGAGTGATCGCCGCGCAGCATCTCCATCGCGGCGACGTTGATCAGCAGCCAGCCGCCGGGACGTGCCACGCGGTACATTTCGCGGATGGCCGCCTGCTCGATGGCGTCGGGCAGGGAGTACAGGACGTCGAAGGAAGTGACGATATCGAAGGCGGCCTCCGGAAAGGGGATGGCCCCGATCGAGGCGCGGGCCAGTCGCGTGCGGCCGGCATCGCGCCCGAAGGCGAGGCCGCTGGCCGTGAGGTCGAAACCATACGCCCGGCCGTAGCGTTCGAGCAGGTCGAGGTTGTTGCCCGTGCCGCAGCCGCAGTCGAGCAAGCGAAGACCCGATCGACCCGCCACGGCGCCTTCGAGGAGCGGCGTGACGAAAAAACGAAAGCCTCGGAACCAGAAATGCCGCTGTTCGGCGATGGCGGTTGCGCGCAGCAAATGGTCCATTGCCGGCATTGTAGTCTTATGAAGAATTGACACCTGCGCGTACGCTTTGTAAGCTGCGATTCTCCACTAGGAGTGTGACGATGACCCGTAAGCATGTTTGGATGATTGCACTGGCGCTGACCACGGTGATGACCGTGGGTGCGTGCGCCAAGAAGGTTCCGCCTCCGGCGCCAGCGCCGCCGCCGCCGCCAGCGCCGGCTGCTCCGGCACCACCGCCGCCACCGCCACCACCACCGCCGCCACCACCGCCGGCACCACCGCGGCAGCTGACCGAGGACGAAATCTTCGGCCAGAAGTCGCTGGATCAGTTGAACGCGGAGAAGCCCCTGGGCGACGTGTTCTTCGATCTGGACGAGTCGACCCTTCGTGACGACGGCAAGGCGTCGCTCTCGAGGAACGCCGACTGGATGAAGCGCTGGGCCAGCACCGGCATCACGGTGGAAGGGCACTGCGACTCGCGTGGCAGTTCGGAATACAACCTCGCGCTCGGCACGCGCCGCGCGAACGCGGTGAAGGACTACCTGGTCAGTCTGGGTGTGTCCACAAGCCGTGTGACCGTCATCAGCAAGGGCAAAGAACAGCCCTTCTGCTCGACGGAAGATGAGTCCTGCTGGTCGCAGAACCGCCGCGGGCACTTCATCATCACGGCCAAGTAAGGTCGGGAGGGTCCGGACGGTCTGGAAGGCCTGGAAGGGTAGGCCAGACGTGGACGGTTCTCCAAACACAGAAGGCCGGTCGGGGATGCCCTCCCTGACCGGCCTTTTTTCTTTCCCGGCCTACCCGACCTGCTCCTACTTTCCGCACGCCTCGGCCAGAGTCTGCGCGGCGGCTCTCGGGTCGGCTGCGGCGATGATCGGACGGCCGACCACAAGGTAGCTGGCTCCGGCCGCCAGCGCGCCAGCCGCGGACGCCGTGCGGTTCTGGTCGCCCATGGCGTCGCCGGCGCCGCGGATGCCAGGCGTGACAATCGCAAAACGCGCGTCGCACGCCTCGCGAATGAGCCCGATCTCCTGCGGTGAGGCGACGACGCCGTCGAGGCCGGCCTCCTGAGCGAGCAGTGCGAGCCGCCGCACATGGTCCGGAATCGCGCTGTCGATGCCGGTGCGCGCCAGCCCTTCCTGGCTGAAGCTGGTAAGCACGGTCACCGCAATCACCATTGGTGGGGCGGAGGAGGTCTTGACCGCTTCCTCGTCGGCCGCCTGCCTGGCCGCCTTCATCATGTCGAGCCCGCCGCCGGCATGGACGTTCACCATCCACACGCCGAGCCGCGTCGCCGCCGCGACGGCGCCGGCCACAGTGTTCGGGATGTCGTGGAACTTGAGGTCGAGGAACACGCGATCGCCGCGCGCCACCAGTTCCTCCACGAAGGCCGGGCCGTTGGCCGTGAAGAGCCGGCTGCCAATCTTGAAGCCACCGACCCAGCCGCGCAGGCTGTTTGCGAGGTGCCGGGCTTCATCGATAGTGTCGACGTCGAGGGCGACAAGGAGTTCATTCATGGGGAATCTCGAATCTCGAATCTCGAATCTGCAATCTCGAACTGCAAGCGAAGCTGCAATCGCCGCTCAGCGATTGGCGATGAGAGATTGACGATTCGGTTCAGTGTTTACCCATGTCGACGGAGCCGATGAGCGCCTCGACGCTCTTGACCCCGTGACGCGTGAGGTAGTCGCCGATGCCGCTGACGATGGTGTTCCAGATGAGCGGGTCGACGAAGTTCGCGGTCCCGACCTGCACGGCGGTGGCGCCGGCAATCATGAACTCGAGCGCGTCGCGGGCGTTCATGATGCCGCCCATGCCGACCACAGGGATCTTCACCGCCTGCCGGCACTCGTAGACCATGCGCACGGCGATCGGGCGGATGGCCGGGCCGCTGAGGCCGCCCATGCCGTTCGAGATTTTCGGGCGGCGGCTCTCGATGTCGATGGCCAGCGCCAGGAACGTGTTCACCAGCGACACCGCATCGGCGCCCGCCGCTTCCGCCGCGCGCGCGAACGATGCCGGATCGGTGACGTTCGGCGTAAGTTTGGGGATGATCGGCAGGGAGGTGACCTTGCGCACGGCGCTCACCACATCGTGCGTGCCGCCCAGGCTGCAGCCGAACTGGATGCCGCCTTCCTTGATGTTGGGGCACGAGATGTTCAGTTCCAGCGCGTGCACGCCTTCGGCATCCGAGAGGATGCGCGAGACCTCGGCGTACTCGTCGACGGTGGTGCCGCACACGTTTACCACCACCGTTGCGCGGCGTTCGCGCAGTTCGGGCAGTTTCTCGCTGATGAAGCGGTGCACGCCGATCCCCTGCAGGCCGATCGCGTTGATCATGCCGGCTGGCGTCTCGACGATGCGCGGCGCGGGATGCCCTTCGCGTTCCTTCAGGAACAGCCCCTTCACCACCACCGCACCGAGCGTCGAGAGGTCGACCATGCCGGCGTATTCCACGCCGTAGCCGAAGCAGCCGCTCGCCGACATCACCGGGTTGGCAATCGTGAGCGAGCCGATGCGGACGCTCAGGTCGACAGGCGCCTGCTGACCCGTTCCCATGTTCTGCTTCCCAGTCCCTGATCCGTGATTCATGTGGCGCTCAGTCCCAGACGATCTGCGCCGCGTCGAGCACCGGACCGGCGATGCACGAGCGGACATGGTGGAAGCCGCCACCCTCACTCTTCATCGGCACGACGCAGCTATAGCAGCCGCCCATGCCGCAGCCCATGATGCGTTCGACCGACACCTCGCAGGGGCGACCGAACGCCGCTGCTGTCCGCGCCGTGGCGGCCAGCATGCCTTCGGGGCCGCAGGCGTAGAGGCTGACCGGCTGGTCGGCCGGTCGCGCCGCCAGCGCCCGTTCGAGCGGCGCGATGACGCGGCCCTGCTCGCCGCCACTGCCGTCCTCGGTCGTGAGCACGAGCTCGACACCGAGGGTGCGGAAGAAGTCGAGGTAGAACAGTTCGTCGTTCCGCCGTGCGCCGTAGAAGAGCGTGGCCGTGACGCCGCGGGCGACCAGCGTCTCGGCGAGCGTCCAGAACGGCGCCAGTCCGACGCCGCCCGCGACCATCCATCCTTCAGCTGGCGCGTCGACGAGCGTGAACGGCTGCCCGAGGGGGCCGAGGCACATGATCGTGTCGCCCGGCTTCGCGTCGTACAGCAGGCCGGTGGACACGCCGATGCGCTTCACGAGCAGCGATAGGCCGGTGGCGCGGCCGGAGGCGTCGCGCAGGATTTCGAAGACCGAGAACGGGCGGCGCAGCAATGGGTCGTGGCCGGTGGCGGCCTTCACCATCACGAACTGTCCCGGAATCGCGGCTTCGGCGATCTGCGGGGCGTCCAGCGCCAGCACGTTGTAGTCGTGCGACAGCGCAAGGTTTGCCACCACCGTGGCAGCAACGTCGAAGGGCATCAACGAAGTATACCAATCGCGATTCGGGTATACTCGCCCCGGTCTTCTTTAACGTGGCCCTGCGAGGTTGCGAAGAGGTGTTGATGTCCAAAACGACTCGCCCCCGGCGGCATCTGCCGCACTGTTCCCCTCACCGTACACCGCCGTTCCCGTTCATCCCTTCGCGTATGCTCCGCGAACCGGAGAGGCAGATGCCTGCATGGCTGTAGTGCTCGATGCGGATCGGATCGGCCGCACGCTGACGCGCATTGCCCACGAGATCCTCGAGCGGACGCGCGGCGTCGAGGAACTGGCGTTCGTCGGCATCCAGCGGCGCGGTGTGCCGCTCGCGCGGCGCCTGGCCACGCTGGTGTCCGGCATCAGCGGCACCGAGGTGCCGGTCGGCGCGCTCGACATCACGCTCTATCGCGACGACCTGATGCGCCACTCCATCGGCGCGCAGCCGGTCGTCGGCCACACCAATATCAAGTTCTCCATCGACGACAAGCGCATCCTGCTGGTCGACGATGTGCTCTATACCGGGCGGACCATCCGCGCGGCGCTCGATGCGCTGCTCGAATTCGGCCGGCCACAATCGATTCAGCTGGTCGTGCTGGTGGACCGCGGACATCGCGAGCTGCCGATCAAGGCAGACTACGTCGGCAAGAACCTGCCGACGTCGCTCTCGCAGAGCGTCCAGGTGCACCTGCTCGAAATCGACGGGCAGGACCAGGTGGAGATCCAGGAATGAAGAAGGATCTGCTCAGCATCGACGACCTGAGCGCGGACGAGATCTACCGCGTGCTCGACACCGCCGAGGCGATGCGTGAAATCGGCGAGCGGCCCATCAAGAAGGTGCCCACGCTGCGTGGCAAGACGGTCGTGAACCTCTTCTACGAACCGAGCACCCGCACCCGCACTTCGTTCGAGATTGCGGAGAAGCGGTTGAGCGCCGACACGCTGAATATCGCGGTGCAGGCCTCGAGTGTCCAGAAGGGCGAGACCCTGGCCGACACCGCCATGAACATCGAGGCGATGTCGCCCGACATGATCGTGATCCGGCACTCGTCGTCGGGCGCGTGCAACCTGCTGTCGCGCATCTGCAAGTCGCGCATCATCAACGCCGGCGACGGGCTGCACGAGCATCCGACGCAGGCACTGCTCGACGCCTTCACCATCAAGCAGCACAAGCCGTCCATCGAAGGGCTCAAGGTCGCCATCGTCGGCGACCTGCTGCACAGCCGTGTGCTGCGGTCGAACGTGCTGCTGCTGACCAAGCTCGGCGCGCACGTCTTCGTCAGCGGACCGCCGACGCTGGTGCCGCGCGGCATCGAGCAACTGGGCGTGACCGTCGCGACGGTGGACGACGCGGTGAGGGATGCGGACGTGGTGATGATGCTGCGCATCCAGCAGGAGCGGATGCAGGGCGCGTTCTTCCCGTCGCTGCGCGAGTACTACAACCTGTTCGGCATGACGACCGAACGGGTGAGCCGCGCGAAGCCGGACGTGATCATCATGCATCCCGGTCCGATGAACCGCGGCGTGGAGATCGCGTCGGAAGTGGCCGACGGTCCGTACTCGGTGATTCTCGAACAGGTTGCCAACGGCGTGGCCGTCCGTATGGCGGTGCTCTATCTTCTGGCCGGCGGAGTGGAAAATGAAGCGGCTGCTTAAGGGCGGACGGGTCGTCGACCCGGCGAACGGACGTGACGGCGTGTTCGACATCCTCATCGACGGTGACCGCATCGCCAAGGTCGGCGTGAACCTCCAGGCGGAAGAGGGCACGGTCGTCGTGTCGATGCCGTCTGGCCTCGTGATTACACCGGGGCTGATCGATATGCATGTGCACCTGCGCGAACCCGGGCAGGAACACAAGGAGACGGTCGCCACCGGCGTGCTGTCGGCGGTCACCGGCGGCTTCACTGCCGTGGCCTGCATGCCGAACACGTCGCCGGTGAATGACAACGCCGGCGTCACGCAGTTCATCCTGAAGAAGGCGGCCGACGCCAACCTGGCCCGCGTCTATCCGATCGGGGCGGTCTCGATCGGGCAGAAGGGCGACCAGATGGCCGAACTTGGCGAACTGAAGGAAGCCGGCTGCGTCGCGGTGACCGACGACGGGCATCCGGTCCGCACGGCGCTGCTGATGCGCCGCGCGCTCGAGTACACCCGCATGTTCGACATGCCGGTCATCGAACACTGCGAAGACCCGACGCTCAAGGGCGACGGCGTGGCGCACGAAGGGATGGTGGCGTCGAAGCTCGGGCTCCGCGGCATCCCCGGTGAAGCCGAGTCGATCATGGCGCAGCGCGACATTGCGCTGGCCGAGATGACGGGCGGTCGCGTCCACATCGCGCACATGAGCGCACGGCAGACGCTCGACGCCGTTCGCTACGGCAAGTCGCGCGGTGCGAACGTCACCTGCGAGGTGGCCCCCCACCACTTCATCCTGACGGATGCACTCCTGGCGGCACCGGTCCCGTACGACACCAACACGAAGATGAACCCGCCGCTGCGCGAAGCGGCCGACCGCGATGCAATGCTGCAGGGGATTGTCGACGGCAGTGTCGACGTCATCGCCACCGACCATGCGCCGCACCACTACGACGAGAAGCACGTGGAGTTCGACCGTGCCCCGTTCGGCATCACCGGGCTCGAAACCTGCGTGCCACTCTGCTTGGATCGGCTGGTGCATTCCGGGCTCATCTCGTTCAGCCGCCTCATCGAGTTGCTGTCGGTGAATCCCGCCCGCATCCTGCGCCTCCCCGGCGGCTCGATCACCGAAGGTGCGCCGGCCGACCTGACGATCCTCGCGCCCGACCTGCACGTGAAGGTGGAGGCGAAGGCGATGAAGTCGAAGTCGAAGAACACGCCGTTCGACGGCTGGGAACTGCGCGGCGGCGTGGCCGCGACGATCGTTGGCGGACGGACGGTCTACAACAACGCGGCCGTCAACCTGGCGATCTGACGCATCGTGGAGTGTCGTAGCCGCGCACCTTCAGGTGCGCCTTCGTCACTACTTCGCCGGCGTCAGGCGCAGGCGGCCGATGGCGCCGGTTTCCACTGTCAGCCGGTCCGTGCGCATGGCGCGGTAGCGCACGGCCTGCCAGTCGTCCAGGAACGAGTCGTAGTGCTTCGAGAGGAAGTGGCCCGACGGCCCGACCGCCTCGAGGAACCGGCTGTCGTTCGCAGGCGACAGGTCGAGGATCTGCCGGTAGCCGGGAATCGACGTCGTGGTGTACGGCGCGCCGGTCGCAATTGGCGCCACGTTCACCGTGCTCCAGTCGCCGCCGATTGGGACCCGGCGGCCGAGCAGCGGACGCAGCGCACCGACCGCCTCGAGCCCCTGGTGCGGGAAGACCGCTTCATGCACCGCGGCCCACCGCCAGCGTTCAGGCTCGCGCCCCATCCGTCCTGCCAGGTCCTCCACTGCCGCGTGCAGTGCATCGCTGACAGCC
>Ga0114974_10000192_pt1 | contig 54342 bp, 30 predicted proteins | sample S_130206_EF_Meta_FD_87318 | JGI IMG/M metagenome (GOLD analysis project Ga0114974, IMG submission 87318) | Freshwater microbial communities from Lake Simoncouche, Canada to study carbon cycling - S_130206_EF_MetaG | ecosystem: Environmental > Aquatic > Freshwater > Lake | place: Lake...
AAACCATGTCGGCTGTTTATTACAGCTTATCGGATGTTGAATCACAGAATTTCATGAGTCGTTTACCATTTGGTTTTATCACTACCGATAAATCAGGAGATTAATCATGTTTAGTGCAATGTTATTATGGTCTGCTTTGGGGGCGCCTGTCCCAGATTTTAGGGACAAATTAGGGACAACTTTTTGGGATAATTGGCTTACAAGTGCTGAAAGTGCTTTATTTATAGTCTTTGATAAGGCAGGCGAAAACCAAGCGGAGAGGGCGGGATTCCCCGAAGGGCATTCTGTAAGCCCTTGTGCCAATTGGGTTTGTATCTTTAAGTCATTTTGCTGAAACAACTTACGGCTATTCACCTGAGCGCACGGAGAGTCAAGGACTCTCCGTGTTACCCACCTTGATTGGCACAGTGTGCCAATCAAATTAACCACTGTTTTCAGGGAGGATTTTATGTCTATTAATTCGCAGGCGATGGCTCGTGTTGCTTCATACTCTAGATATTCTACCAGTTTGCAGGACGAAAGCTCGTTGGAGCAGCAGCAAAATCGTTGCAGGGAAAAAGCATCCCAACTTGGTATGGGTATTTCGTCTTATCTAGAGTTTTCAGATGCAGCCCTATCTGGAACGAAACCTGATCGCAAGGGAGTCTCTGATTTAATTAATGCCGCCGAAAACGGGTTGATCGATGTGGTGATCGTCGATTCACTTTCAAGGCTTTCACGAGAGTTGTGTTTCACCCTGAGTACTTTAAAAAATCTCATCCAAGTTCATGGCGTAAGATTTATTAGTGTTACAGAGGGCATTGATTCTGCGCTAGGAAATTGGGAATTATCCGCCATTATAATGGGCTATACCCATCAAGAATATATTAAAACTCTGGGCTCTGCAGTAATTCGGGGTCAATCGCATGCCCACCTGAATGGTTTTTCAACGGGAGGCTTCCCATTCGGATACAAGTCAGTCTCGAAAGAAGGATCAGAATTTGGGCGCCAACGTAAACTTCGAAAAGAAGTAATGGTCCATGAGGCCCATTCCCAATGGGTTAGAAAGGTTTTTGACTGGTTTGTAAAAGACAAAATGCCTATCCAGCAAATAGCAAAGGAGCTTACCAAACTGGAAGCCCCAAAGGATCACCGTGCAACAGTAAGCCATTGGAATCATCAATCAGTATCACACATGCTAGCAAACCAGTATTACATTGGGCATTGCGCTTACGGTAAAAAAACAAATGTTCGCAATCCGATTTCAGGAAAAGTTCACCAGAAGCTAAGGCCTGTCGAAGAATCAAGTAAATTGATAACCCTTCGGGAAGATCTCAGAATTATTGACCAGGAAACATTTGATCAAGCTCAAGAAATGCTTGAAGAAAACCGTAGTTGCTATGCCAAGAATCGAGGAAAAGCTGGCCGATTTAAAGGTTCGACCAATGATATACAAAACCCTAGGCATCATCTTCAAGGGCTGTTTGTCTGTTCAAAATGCAATAGCCCGTTTATTACTCATGGCGCCAATTACATGCAATGCAAAGGAAATATTGTTGGTTCATGTAGTGTAAAAACATGTCTTCCAAGAGTACTTGCAAAGAAAATAATCATTCAGAATCTGCAACGATTGCTTGAAAGAAATCAGCCTTTGGCAGAATGTTTGTTTGAGACTTTAAAGAAATCCATCGAAGCCAGAAAAACGAATCAGCCCAATGAATTTGAAGTTTTAACCAAGGATTTAAAAACTGTTACTTCAAAGTTAGATCGTTTGCTGGGATTGTTTGAAGACTTGAAAGAGGATGATCCTGAAGGGCAAAAAGACCTTCGGGACAAAATTAAAGCTCGAACCCAAGAAAAAAAGAATCTTGAAAAGCAATTAGCAAAGCTTACAGGAAGTTCCAAACAAAGTACGCCCGCATCCACTTTGCCCCTTATTCAAGATAAGCTGAATTTTATTGCTACCGCTATTGGGAATGACACCCTTTCGAAGATCCCATGGGTTAAAATCCTTGGCGCCATCGAACTTTTGGAAGTAGACACTATTGGGCATAAACGAAAGCACTTTGCAGGGTTTCTCAAACTGGAGACTTCTCGACTTCTTAGTTTGGTTACCGATGGATCAGAAATTCTTTCGGATGGCTGTGACGAAGAGGTGCTTTTGGACTTCATTGGCGACCCTGAATGGTTTGATTTTAAAGATCGAATATTAGAACTTCATGCCAAGAAGATGAAGCACAAGGAAATTGCAAAGGCTTTGGGTTGCCCAAGAAACTGGGTCACTCTGGCTCTTAAGGCCCATGCTGAAGAATCAGGTGTTCCCTATGTGGATGGTCGGAAATTAAAGAAACGCTTGGGAAATATAACTTTGGCCATGAAGATTGCTGACGAAGCCAAAGTATTGATTGATAAAGGTTGGTTGTTGCAAGAGATAGCCAAAAAATTTGGTTGCTGCAGGGATATGATTACGGCTGCAATCAAACATTGGTATTCTTCAAGGCGATTGCCAGTGCCTGATGGCAGAACAAGGCGAAAATCTCTTGAACGGAAATCTTCCAAAAAGAGAAATGATTAAATGTCAGGTTGCAAAGAGGCATCGCAAGGTGCCTCTTTTTTTTAGCTATCATCCATAACCAATGCAAAGATTTAATTCTCAGTAAATTACCTTCCGGTAATGTCGTTGATACAAGTTTACCGGAAAATGTATATTTGCTGAATTAGCAGATTGAGTTTACAGAGGTTGATAACAATAAGGTCACAGCTAATGGTGATTATACCAATTGGTTAAGCGCATTTTCTTTTCCGATTCCAGAGTTAAAGAACGGGTTTTAATTCAAGTGTTATGAAGCGATTGCCAAGGATATATTGAAAGTGTCTGGCCCGATTAAGAATGGCAATATACTTTTTTTCAATCAAATGCCTTAAGATATTTTTCAGGCCGGTTCCGAATTTTCAGCATTCAATATATGGCTGATATTAAACAGGAAATAATTATGCTAGATCGACGCAATTATCTTAAAACCAGTGCTGTTGCGGTTAATGCAATAATAATAAGTGGCACCACCATTGCTCAGACTGGTGCAACTAATAACAAACAAGCCGAGGGTAATAGTAGCACCTATCGCCTACCAGTTTTCAAGAAGGGGAGCCGGTTGTTATTTCAAGGCGATTCAATTACCGACATGAATTGGGGGCGTAATGAAAAAGACCGTAATCATTATCTTGGTCATAGCTATGTTTACCTGGTCGCTGCAAGATTGGGTGTTGATATACCTGAGGCAAAGCTAGATATTCACAATCGGGGAATGAGTGGCCATACGGTTGGTGATCTGCGCAAGCGTTGGGGTAAAGACGCAATTGCGATGATGCCAGATTTGCTCAGTATTTTAATAGGTACAAATGATGTTGGCAGGGGGGTAAAGCCAATTGATTTTGAATCGGATTATCGGTTTATACTTGAAGCAAGTCGGAAGGCCAATAAGGAACTACGGATCGTTTTGGTGGATCCATTTGTTTTGCCAACCGGTGGGCTGAGCAAGAAAGAATCGTGGTCAAGTCGTCGTGCTGCCACAGATGAATTACGTATGATAGTTTCAAAGTTGGCAAAAGATTTTGATGCAGTCCATGTTAAGACGCAAGATGTTTTTGATGATGCTTCCAAGAAGGTGAATCCTGAACAATGGATATGGGATGGCATTCACCCTCTTCCACAAGGCCATGAACTTATTGCACGCAACTGGTTGCAGGAAGTTAGCGCTCGATGGCATTAAATTTAATGATAAAATAAGGTGATCGACCTTTATTGTGATCGATAAGATTTGAAAAGATCTATCGTCAAACATCAGATTATTGAGCTTATTTTTTGTTTAGCAATCACGTGATAAAGTGTTCTTGAAAATTTAATATCTAAATCGAAATTCGAGCCTGTAAAGTTGTTCTGCAAAACGGTTGTTACCAGAAAGTGCGAATTGGGTGCCTAAGCCCATATCGTAATGGTTTCCCATAAACATCCTGATTCCTGGCCCAATATATTGGTAGCTTATGCCAGAACTATAAGTTAGTGGGAGTGAGGCAGTTCCATTAGAATTGGAAGTTTGTGTGTTAGAAGCGTAAAAATTATTGGTGGAAGAGTTTGTGGATGAGGTTGAACCGCCCGTAGAAGGAATAGAAGTTACATCCTGATTACCCCCAGCCTGAAAATAATAACCGCTGTATTCCAAAGTACCAATAATAGGTATGTCGGGATTCACCTCATGTAAAACATGATTCAAACTAAGATGAGTGTGTAAGAGACTACCTGCAGTACCAATAGGAGGTGAGGTGGACCCCAAAGGAATCCATTCGGAAATCTGACCTTGCAAATAAGTTTTTTCTTTAAGTTTTAAGCAAACAAGGAGTGATGGTTCCAGCGATACATGGCCAGTACCATAACCTTGGGTAAAATCACCAACAGGCAGAAAGGTCTTGAATTCCATGGCTATTTGAAATAGTTCTCTGTCGAAAAGGAGAGATTTTGTTCCAATCATCATATCGCCAAATCCACCCCCGCCTTCTGAGGGGTTAATTGAAAGGCTTCTATAGGAAATATCAGACATAACGCTGAACCCACCAGTTGCAATCTCGGTGTAAAGATAAACATCATTGTAATTCAAAGAAGTCACCGGGTATGGAAAACTCGGGTTAGGTGCAAACATATAAGCATTTCTTGTGGGGTTGACGAGGTTTCGGCCGATATCCCATCGAAGTTTTTGCTGAGAAATTGGCCGAACAGTGTCAGAATAAAAAGCTGAATCAGCAAGGGGAATCCATTTGCCCTCGTAGCATGGGTCTTGGGTGCATAGTGCCTCATACAAGGCGCCAGTCATGCGGCCTGCAAAAGTCTTGTTATGCTCCCAAGGGTAAGTATTGTGTTTCCCCGGGATGCACCCTTCTGGCCCACAGGTTGCAGGGCCGCCTGAAAGACCAGAGCCGCCAGCACCCATCCCACCCCCAGAACCAATGGTCCCTTTACCGCAGCTTGAACAACCTTGAACCAAAATAATTTCGCCATCTGTTCCTAGACTTACCTGATGATTGTGGCCAGCATTAATAACATCTGGGTCTGCCATTAAAAAATTATTTAGAAAGTTTTCCGTCTTTTTAAATTCTTCAGTCGGGAGGGGTGGAAAAAGAGGGGAGGAGGGCAACAGTTTTTTTTCGTTGAATGTTTTGTTTTCAGGGGTAGCGGGCGCTTCAGTCCTACCGGTAAGATTACTGTTCTTATTTTGTGCGGTGTTGCTCTCAAATGTTGTTGTTGTATTCAGAGGAACGCCCACGTCCTGATTTAGAATAATAATTTGTTTGGGTGGTGAAATAATTTTTGGGGATGGATTTACAACAGAATCTTCTGCCTTTGCCAATTTATAAAATTGGGGCTCTAACAATTCAATCTGAATTGCTAGTAGGCAAACAATTATTCGTAAATTTAACGCCATCGAATTACCTTTAAAAATATTTAGAACTAAATACTTATCGGTATTTAAAATGGGATGACATTAGCGGTTGCATCATTTTTATCAATTATTCCACCATTTATTTAGGCAGCTATTTTATCTAAACTAGCTATTTTTGCGGCTTTTTTCTTGTGATGCAGGCTTTTCTGTATTTACGGTGATTAAAGATTAATGGGTAATGTGGGTAAAATTAAAAATTAATTTATAGAAAGAAATATGAGATTATGTACTTAAATAACCTCAGCCTGCTTGTTAAAATTAAGTTGTAAATTTGATTCAAATTAGAAATGGGATATAAAAATGCCACCAGCAGCAAGAATGACAGACTTTCAGACCTGCCCCATGCTTGATGGGCCGGTTCCTCATGTAGGCGGAATTTTATCCGATCCGGTTGCCGCAACGGTTATGATAGGTGGATTACCAGCAGCTTTTATTGGTACCCTTGGCATTTGCGAAGGCCCACCAACCACGGTTATTTCAGGAAGTGCCACCGTCATGGTGGAAAATATGCCTGCCGCCCGCATGGGCGATTCCACGGATCATGGTGGTCTCATTACTACGGGTTGTGAAACAGTAATGATTGGTGGGTAATAAAAAACTTGTATTTAAAGCATATTGGTTTTGTTAGGGAGATTAGATTGGTTGCCCCAAGGCTCAAGAGGATAATCTAGGTAGGATTAGCTGCGGCTTCTGAGGCCTTTTTACCCTTAATAAACCAATCGATGTTGATAGCGGCGGTAGTTCGAATACTTGCCTCGGCTGTAGCCATTTCTAAAATAGGTAAGCTGGAAGTTGTCGTTGCAATCAATAAAATTAACGAATACGAAGCTAAAGCCTGTAAAACTGTAAAGTAACATTAAATCTCAGATCAAATTAAGATTGGCTTAATGTTCCTGAATTAGACGATTTAGAATAACTCGCCGTTCATGATGTTCGCAAATCAATTAATGTCCATTTAAGGCTGCCATCAAAACTTAGAAGCAACAGGATGGTTAGTCTTCGGGGATAGTCATGGGTTTTGCTTCAAAAATTGTTTAATCCGAATAATCGATTCAACCCTATTTTTTATTCTAATCAATTTGATCCGTTTTTTTGATCGGGTCTGGAGTGCTCGTGTATAAAATTTAGCAATAATTCGATTTCTTTGATCCGATAGCATTATGAGAGGTGTTTTTGCATCCAATGGATCATTGTAATTAAATGCTTGGATAAATCGGGTTTGAAATCTTTTTGGAATATTTTGTTTGATTAAAATTGTACTTTATTTTGCAAAATGCAAAGTTAGGGCCTGTGATGTTCAGCAAGATCTTTAAAAAACTATTAAAAAACAACTGGGTTAAAGCTAAACCAAGTTCGATTCGAAGATCCAGTCTCCAGATCCTTCAACTTGAAGATAGAATCACCCCTACGATTTTTTTAGTTACTAACACCAGTGACGACGCCCTTGCTGGCTCTCTGCGTGCCGCAATTAATTCGGCCAACACAACCGCTGGCGATGATACTATCCAATTTAGCTTAACTGGTGCTAGTACATACAGCATCAACTTAAATTCCGCATTACCTACCATCTTGAATGCCAGCACAGCTATTTCTGGTGGTACAGTTGGCGCCCTTAATATTAATGGCCTTGGCGCTCCCTCACTTACAATTAATGGCAACAGTGGTAATTTTAACATTTTCTCTGTTGCTTCGGGTGGGAATCTAACCATCTCAGGCGTTACCGTATCGGGTGCAAGTAATACTTCTGCCAGTGGCGGTGGTTTTAATAATGCTGGTACACTTTCCGTTTCCAATGCCAACATTTCGGCCAATTCAACATCATTCCAAGGCGGTGGTATCTTTAACTCTGGCGCGCTTTCACTTTTTAATTCCACCATTGCAAGCAATTCAGCGACTGGTGGTGGTGGTATCTACAACTCTGGCACTATGTCTATCACCAATTCCACCATTTCAAGCAATAATACAACGGCTCAAGGTGCCGGTATTTTTATTGACTCTGGCACTGTTACGGTTATCAATTCCACCATTGCGAGCAATAATGCAGTTGGCCAAGGTGGTGGCATCATAAACTTTGCCACCCTCAATATTTCTAACACCATCATTGGCAACAACACGAAAAATAACACGAGCGGTGTCAGCGGCGCCGATTTTTCTGGCACTGCACCTATTTTATCTGTCAGTAACTTGATCACCAGCGGAACTCTGAATGGTTTCACTACGGTTTCTAGTTCTGCCCTCAACCTCGGCGCCCTGCAAAACAACGGTGGGCCAACCTCTACGATGGCTTTAGGTAATACTAGTGCGGCCGTTGGAACTGGAAATGCAACCGTAAGTAATAACCCTCCGGTTAATGCTTTGGATCAAAGGGGCTATGCCCGATCTTCCACCGCACCCAGCATTGGGGCTTTCGAGTTTTTACCTGCCACCCAGGCAACACTTACCACTTTCGCAGCGGGAGCTGCCAGCGGTTCTGCATTCACCACCCAACCGATTATTACTTTTAAAGATGCTTTTGGTAACACCGTTAACACCAATTCATCTGTAACCATGACCGTCAGCACTGGTGCTACAACGGTTGGCACTACCACCGTAAGCGCTGTTGCTGGCATCGCAACCTTTTCTGGTGTTGGTATCAGCGGCACCGCAGGAACCGCTTACACTCTAACTTTCGCTTCTTCCGGATTGGCCCCTGTAACCCAGAGTATCACTCCAACTTTCGGCACGGCCACTCAGGCGATAATTACCACCCAAGCAGTGGGTGCCGCTAGTGGTTCTGCATTTACCACCCAGCCCGTTATTACTATCCAAGATTCCTTCGGTAATACCGTTACCAATAGCTTTGCTTCCGTCACCATGACCGTCGGCGGTAATGGTACCACTGTGGGAACTTCCACGATTAATGCTAAGATGGGGATCGCAACCTTTACCGATGTTGGCATCAGTGGTACTGCTAATACTCGGTACGACCTTACCTTTACTTCTGGCTCTTTCAGCGCAAGCCAAATCATCACGGCTACTTATGGTACTGCCAGTCAGTTAATTATTACTACTCCGGCAGCGGGTTCTTCTAGTGGTTTAGCCTTTACTACACAACCTGTCATCACCGTCCAGGATGCCTTTGGTAATACTGTTGCCAATAGCACAGCTTCAGTCACCATGAAGTTAAGCGATCTTAGCGCTTCCACCGTTGGCACTACCTCTGTTGATGCGGTTAATGGTGTTGCTAGCTTTACCAATGTTGGTATCACCGGCACTGCAGGTACCCAATACGCTCTTACTTTCTCATCTTTTCAGTTGGCCTCGGCAACCCAGAATATTACTCCAGCCCCCTTAGTGGCACAAAGCACCGCAAACCTTGCGATCAATGCTCCAACAATTACTATTAATGGAAATGGATTTGATACCACAAAGGCAAGCAACAATACGGTTTCCTTTAGTAGTGCTGCTGTAGGTACTGTAACTGCTGCAACTTCAACCCAGTTGACCGTTACTTTCTCTACACTCCCCACGAGTAAAGGCAGCCTTACTGCGATCGTCACAGTTACTAATCTTAGTACTAGTGTTAACAGTGGCGCAGCAGTTCAAGTAGCAACTATTGTTGATGCACCTACCGTCACTCTTAACTCCTCAAACCTTGCGATGAATGCCCCTACAGTTGTCATTAATGGCACTGGGTTTAATGCAACCACACCAGCCAACAACTTTGTTACATTTAATAACGGTGCGGTGGGTACTGTTACTTCTGCAACTTCAACTCAGTTGACCGTAAGTATTACAACCCAACCCGCAAGCCTCGGTTCTCTTACCGCGGTTGTTACCTCTAATGGTGGCAACAGTGGTACAGCAGTTCAGGTTGCTAATATCATTGCAGCTTCGGCGCCAGCTGTTACTTTGAACACGGCAACCCTTGCCATCAACGCAACTAGCATTGTCATCAATGGTACTGGGTTTTCTACTACTTTAGCCAATAACACCGTTGCATTCACCAATAGTTTGGGTTCGGTTAATGGTATTGGTACTGTTACTGCTGCAACTTCTACGCAGTTAACCGTAACTTTTAGCACAGCACCCACTGCGCCCGGTAACCTTTTAGCTGTTGTAACATTAAACAATGCCGTTAGCAGTGGCACAGCAGTTCAAGTAGCGGCCATTGTGCTACCACCCTCGGTTATTCTGAACACAAGTAATCAGTCAATCAACACCCCTACAATAACCATTAGAGGCACAGGTTTTGATACCAATCCTAGCGGCAACACCGTCACCTTCAATAACGGTACAATTGGTACTGTAACTTCTGCAACATCAACCCAGTTGACCGTTACTATTACAACCCAACCCACAGCAACAGGAAACCTTACTGCAATCGTCAATGCTTTTGGTAGCAACAATACCGTTGCGACCCAGGTAGCAACTATTGTTCCAGCCGTTCCGCCCATTGTTACTTCAAACACCGCAAGCCTTGCGATTAATTCTCCTACTATAACTATTTTGGGTACTGGATTTAACACCACGATAAGTAATAATACTGTGGCTTTTAACCTTGGGGCTGTTGGTACTGTAACTGCTGCAACTCCAACACAGTTGACCGTTACTTTCTCTACACTCTCTACGAGTACCGGCAACCTTACGGCAGTTGTAACCTCTTTTGGTTTGGGAAGTGGCACCGCAACTCAGGTTGCTACCATTGTTGCTGCTCCAACTGTTACTTCTAGTAAGAGTTCTCTTGTAATCAACGCAACTACACTTAACATTAACGGCACAGGGTTTAATGCAACAACTAGCGCTGCATCTCAGCTTTCCATTACAACACCAGCTTCTGGTTCTGCCTATAGTACTGCATTCACCACCCAACCCGTTATCTCCATCAAGGATGCCAACGGCAACACTGTTACTTCTAGCACTGTTTCCGTCACCATGACTGTCAGCAGTGGTGCTACCACTATTGGCACCACCACGGTTAATGCTGTTAATGGCGTCGCAACCTTTTCGGGTGTTGGTATCAGCGGCACTACGGGCACACCCTATACCCTGACCTTTGCATCCTCTGGTTTGTCCTCTGCGACCCAAAATATTACTATTTCATCTACTAGCCCCGGTCCTGCATACCAACTTGCCATTTCAACCCCAGCCGCTGGAGCTGCCAGTGGTTCTGCATTCTCTACCCAACCTGTCATCACCATCAAAGATATCAATGGTAACACTGTAACTTCTAGTACTGATTCCGTCACTATGACTGTTAGCACTGGCGCTACGACCGTTGGCGCCACCACAGTCAGCGCTGTGAATGGTATCGTCACCTTTAAAAATGTTGGTATTACCGGCACTTCGAATACACCTTACACTCTTACTTTTACTTCTACTATTGGGGCCTTAATCACCGCTCAACAGAACATTACGATTTCAGCTACATCTAGCGTTGGGGCAAAGCTTTCCTTCATTACCCCAGTTTTAGGCTCTACCAATGGTTCTGCATTTAATACCCAACCCATACTCACCATCCAAGATATCAATGGTAACACTGTTACTTCTAGCTCTGATGCCGTAACCATAGCCGTAAGCGGTGGCGATGGTAATGCTACCATGTTTGGCTCCCCCACCACCGTCAGCGCTATTAATGGCATAGTTGCCTTCTCGGGTGTTGGTATCAGCGGCACCGCGGGAACTGCTTACACCCTTACCTTTACTTCGGGGAGCTTGATCTCTGCAACCCAAACCATTACTGTTTCACCAAGCGTTGGCGCTGCAGCGCAACTTTCGGCCATTACCCTAGCTTCTGGCTCTGTCAGTGGTTCTGCATTTAGTACCCAGCCCATTATTACTATCCAAGATTCCAGCGGTAACACCGTTTCTAATAGCACTGCTTCAGTCACCATGAGCGTTGGCGGTGGCGATGGACAGGCTACTATTTTTGGTACCGCCACCGTCAACGCTGTTGCAGGTATCGCAACATTTTCTAATGTTGGTATCAGTGGCACTGCGGGAGTCTCTTACCTTCTTACCTTTGCTTCTTCCGGTTTGTCTTCTAAACTTCAAACCATCCAAATCACTAGCCCAAGTGCTAATACTGTAACCTTCAACAATGGTGCTATCGGTACTGTAACTTCTGCAACAGCAACTCAGTTGACGGTAAGCCTAACGACCCCACCAAGTACCACTGGTAGCTTAACTGCAGTTGTTACTTCCTTTGGCGGTACCAGTGGCAGCGCAGTTGAAGTTGCCAATGTTGTTACTGCCCCTACCGTAACCCCAAACACCACAAGCCTTGCAATCAATGCTTCCACAATAACTATCAATGGCACTAACTTCTCAAGTACGGCAAGTAATAACACGGTCACCTTCAACCAAGGTGCTGTCGGGACTGTGCTTTTTTCAACTTCTAGTCAGTTGACTGTGCGTTTCACTACCAATCCGTCGCCTCCGGCAGTCGGCAGTCTTACTGCTGTTGTAACCACAGATGGTGGCACCAGTGGCAGTGCGGTGCAAGTTGCTAGTATTGTTGCGGCGCCAAGTGTTACCTCTAGCACCAGTAGTCTTACGGTCAGTGCCCCCACAATAACTATTAACGGCTCGGGGTTTGATACCACACCAGCTAATAACTCCGTTAATTTTAACCTTGGGGCTGCTGGCACTGTAACTGCTGCAACTTCAACTCAATTGACCGTGACTTTTACAACACCGCCTAATAATTCCGGTAGTCTTACTGCGACAGTAACTGCTTTTGGTGGTTCAAGTGGTAATCCCTCAGTTCAGGTCGCCACTATTACACCGACCGTAAGCTCTACCAATCCGCCTAATGTGGCGATTAATTCGCCCACGGTAATTATCACTGGTACTGGGTTTAACCCAAATCTTGCTAACTTTATGAATGTTCCCAACAACACCGTAGTTTTCAATAACATCAATGGCGCTAGTGTTACTGGCACTGTAACTGCTGCAACCTCAACCCAGTTGACTGTAACTTTTGGGACAGCTCCCACTTCTACTGGTATTCTTACGGCTGTTGTTACTGCCAATGGGGTTTCTAGTGGCACAGCAGTTCAAGTAGCTAACATCGTTGCAGCACCCACCGTTACTTCCACTACTAGTTATTATCTGGCAACCAACACCACCACAATTACCATTGCAGGCACCGGTTTTGATACCACACCTAGCAATAATACAGTCTCTTTTAGTACTGGCGCTGGCACCGTTACTTCTGCATCTTCTGATGGAAAACAATTAATAGTGACATTTACCTCGCCACCTTCTTTGGGCACACTTACCGCGGTTGTAACTACGGGTGGGGGCACTAGTGGCTCCCAAGTTCAAGTTGGTACTGTTGTTGCTGCCCCGATCATAACTGTTAGTTCTGCAAATTTAACAACTAATGCAACCACCCTTACCATTACTGGCACCAATTTTATTCCAATCGCTGCTAACAACACTGTTGCACTTAGCCTTGGTGCAGTTGGCGTTGTTACTTTAGCAACATCAACCCAATTGGTAATTTCTTTAGTTACCCCTCCAAGCAGCGGTAGTCTTACCGCTGTTGTAACAACCTTTGGCGGGAATAGTAATTCTCTCGTCCAGTTGGCAACCAGCGGTGCCCCTGTCCAGGTGGCAACGGTAATTTTTGCCCCCACTGTGAATTCGGTCAACCCGCCCAGTCGGGCTATTAACGCTCCGACCTTGATTATTACTGGTACAGGGTTTTCTGCCACACCCGCAAATAACACCGTTGCCTTTAATGATAACGCTGCTGGAGTTGTTACCGCTGCTACTTCAACTCAGTTGACCGTGACCTTCACTACCAAACCTCTTACAGTTGGATTTCTAACGGCTGTTGTAACCGCCAACGGAATTTCTAGCGGAGCACCTGTTCAGGTTGCAAATATTGTTGCTGCACCTACTGTCACAAGTACTACTACCAATCTTGGTATAAATGCCACCACCCTTACCATTACCGGTACGGGGTTTGATGCTAATACACCGCTCGATAATATTGTAACTTTAAGTAGTGGTGCAGGTTTGGTAACCTCGGCTACAGCAACTTCTTTGACTCTAACTTTCTCCTCGCAACCTTTCCTTAGCAACCTTACTGCTGTTGTAAACTCCTTTGGGGGCAATAGTGGTACCCCAAGTGGCACACCTGTCCAAGTGGCAACTATTATTGCGCCCCCGACTATCACTACAAGCACAGCTAGCTTGGCAATCAATGCGCCCACTATTGTTATAAACGGCACAGGGTATTCCAACACAGCGGCCAACAACACGGTTACTTTCAATAATGGTGCTGTAGGAACTGTTACTACTGCAACTTCAACTCAATTGACTGTGACCTTTACCACTTTGCCTTCCGCACTCGGAACACTCAGTGCAAGTATTGTTTCCAACGGCATAACTTCTGGTAATCCCGTAGGTACTTTGGTTCAAGTTGCAACTATTGTTCCTGCGCCAACTGTATCTTTCAGCAATGCTAATATCGCAAGTGTTGTGCCATTCATTACTATTTTAGGCACTGGCTTTAATGGGACTACACCATCGGGTAATACTGTAGTCTTTAGTAACGGTGCGGTGGGTACTGTTACTGCTGCAACTTCTACCAGTTTGATCGTAACTTATACCACTCAACCAACTGCAGGCGCCCTTACTGCCGTTGTTACTTCATTTGGTGGTTCGAGTGGTGTTGCAGTTCAGGTTGCGACTATCATCGGACCCACGATTTCAAGCGTTACCCCAAGTTCGGGAACTCCTTCTGGAGGAACCGCCATTACTATCGTTGGAACTAATTTTGTTTCAGGGGCTAGTATTGTCACCATTGGCGGGCTTCCCGCAACCAGTGTCGTCGTTGTTTCCTCTACCATGATTACCGCAGTCACACCTCCTGGAACTTTAGGAACTATCGCTAGCGTTGTTGTAACCACCATCGATGGCAAAAGTGCTGCTAACTCCAATGCTTCTTATGCTTATAGTTTGACACCTGTCAATATTACGATCACCACAACCCAAACCATTCTTCGAATCAACCAAACAGCAACTATTACATTTACCTTATCTGCGTCATCCACTAACTTTATACTTGCTGATGTCGTTGTCACCGGTGGCACTCTCTCCAATTTTTCAGGCAGTGGCACTCTCTACACCGCAACCTACACACCTACCGCTGCAACCTATACCACCGGTTCAATTTATGTTCCTGTTAATGCGTTTACCGATGCTTACGGCACGCAAAGCAACCCCTCGAATATTATAAGTACTATCATCAACACCATTGCACCCCCCTTGATGGCTTCAACAAGTATTTCCGGAACAGGCAACGCGCAAACGGGAATTCAATTGGTTAACCCCTTTACTGGGGCATTGGGAAATATTGTTTATCCCTTCCCTAATTATAATGGGAATATTTCGATCGCTAGGATGGATTACAATCAAGATGGTATTGATGAAGTTGTTGCAGGCGCTGGCCCTGGCGGTGGCCCTGCCATTGCCATCATTAATTCGGTAACCGGAGTAAATCTTGCTGCATTCTTTGCTTTTAGTTCCAGTTTCACAGGCGGAGTTTTTGTCGCAGCAGGTGATGTTAATAATGATGGGCTTGATGATATAATTGCAGGCACAGGCCCAGGTGGCGGCCCTGTGGTCACCGTTTTCAGCGGACAAAACCTTGCTGTTCTTGGTTCTTTCTTTGCTTATCAGTCAACCTTTACAGGCGGGGTTACCGTTGCCGCAGCAGATGTCAACGGAGATGGTTATTGCGATATCATTACTGGGGCTGGCCCTGGAGGCGGGCCATTAGTAAAAGTGTTTGATGTTGCAAACAGCACTGTTCTTTCACAATGGTTCGCATACAGTTCCCAATTCACTGGTGGAGTTTTTGTCGCCGCCGGAGACCTTAGCAACGATGGCAATATTGAAGTAATTACCGGGGCCGGGGCAGGGGGCGGGCCTGCGGTAGGTATTTTTAACAGCCTTAATGGCTCGATGATCGATATGTATTTCGCTTATCCTACTGCATTTATGGGCTCGGTTAGGGTGGCTGTGGGCTATGGCAACAATGACCCATTCCTTGATATTTTGACTGGTGCTGGGCCAGGTGGTGGTCCCGTCCTTAGTGTTTGGTCTTTCCCTAGCCTTGATTTAATTAGCACTTACTTCGTTTCGAATCCTTCCGGCCTAAACGGCATTTGGGTTGCTTAATCAAGCTATATGCTGCGTTCATGGTGATTCCTTATTATTTAAGGAATAGTTTTTATCATATCTAACGCAAAAATATGACCCATTCTTCCCATCTTCCCCTTTAGGAAGAATTCTTATTTTTATTAAAATCGGACCCTAGTAATTCCGATCTATTACATTAGTTAAGTACTTGCCGATTTAATAGTTGGGAAATGAAATCATGAATACCTATTCAAAATTACTTTTAGCCTTGGGGTTGTCTTTCATAATGCTGGCATTTGCCAGCGCACAAGAAGCTGCTAGTAGCGCCGCCTCTAGCGCATCATCAGCCACTGGCCAAGTATCTAATATCTATACAAAGCTTCTTCCTGCTGCGGATCAAGTAAAAAAACTCAAAGCAAAATTCTGTAAATGCTGCATTGGACAGATCCTAAGCAACATGATGCTGCCCTTAAGCCTGGCCACCGGTGGTTGTATTAAACCATGCTGCCCGCCAATTCCTATCGCTGACATGAAAAAATCTAGTGCTTCTGCACAGGGCGCTTGTGCAATCATCGCAGGAGATACAGAAGAATCGCAGGCGCGAAGGGCAGCGGTACGGTGCCTAGCAAAGGTTGATTGTAATTGGTGGCCCGAGACAGAATTGGCTTTGATAAATGCATTAAGAGCAGATAAGAATGAGTGTGTTCGGCATGAGGCAGCTTTGGTGATTGGTTCGGGATGCTGCTGTACAAAAAAAATGATCGAAGCCTTAACCATTTGCATAAATGCTTCTACAAAGGATGGAAACCCTGCAGAAAATTCAGAGCGCGTTCGCCAGCAGGCGATCAATTCGCTGCAGCATTGCCTGATATGCTACAAAGAAAAATCAAACCCTGTAAGGCCGGAACTACCAGGCGAACCGCCAGTAAAGCCTAAGGACGTTGGCGCCAACAATTCAGACAAGGATTTTCAACTTGCTGCATACTATGTAAATCTAGAAAAAGCCCCCTCCTCAACAATCATTGCCAATGCGGTGCAAACATTGGAATTCTTTAAAGCCAAAGAGACGCCTGCTGGTAGTATTGGTAAAAGAGGGCTGTTTGATATTATTTTAGCTGCACAAAAACCAGCACCAGAACAAAAGCCAGTTAGTTGGAACGATCGAATTGCTCCAAAGACTGCCGCTAATGACAAAATGACACCAGGCCAGTTGCCAGCCACTGTTATCAATAACTAGTGATTAGAGTTCAAAAAAAATGTTCCATGGGTTTCATTGTTTTACTTAGCACAGACTTCCCTGGTTTTATCAGTGACTGCAATAGAATATTGAGCCTCACCCAATAGCACCTTTTTAGAATCAATTAGAAGTGACTTTCCCTTGGAGCTTGTTTTTCCTGATTTCAGCCTAAATGCAGGTCTAAACTCAACATCAAAATCTCTCTAGCGACCTGGCTGTTTTTCAATCGTATCTAGTTACGTAGGTTCCTCCCGAATTACCACCGAAAATCCCACCTTGTTGTATGATTGTCTATTTTTCGTAAATTCATAATGCCATTCCTTATATGCCTGATAAATCAAATTGTATAATCTTGAATCTTGTTTAAGCTGGCCAACCACTTTTTCCTTATCTAATAATTGATTTAATGTTGGTCCACGATTTAAGAGATATTGAACAAGTAGAAGAAGCCTAGAAGATTCTATTAAACATCTTTTAAAAATATTACGTGTGTCCATTACCTTGGAGTCAACGTATCGTTCTGCCTCAGTTGAATAGGCTTTAAGCAGCGCATCTCGACCCGATAAAAGGGATATATATTTTTCAATCTTGGCAATTTTTCCTGTTAAATCGTTTGTTATTGCTAAATTGGATTCTAGTACTGCAAGAGCATTTTTTGATTCTCTGCTTTGCCAAGAAACCCCTAGTCTATTTGTGTTTCCTCCCCCCCCAAAAATGCGATAACCTTTAACACTGGGTCCGCCGCCAAGTTGCTTTTTGTATTCTGTAAGCGCAATTCCAATATTTCGATGTAAACGATGGTTTTCTGCTATGATTAGAGCATTATTAAATAATAAAGTTTGCTCCATATTAATCTTAAGGAGCCTGTTCTTTCTTGCGAGTTTTCTCGCCAAAGTCAATATATACCACTTATTAAAGTACGGTCTGGGGTCTACTGCATTAGGTTCATCCGGAATTGGTACTGGCGTTGGCGGCACATCTGTAACTTCAAAATGGGATTTAGCCACGATTTCCTTGGCTGAATCAATAATACTTTTTGTTCTGAATCGGTAAAGTTGTATAAGGGGTTCATCAAATGGCGGCTTTAATTGTTCTACGATGTCAAAAAGGATGAAAATATCTTTCGATCTATCTTGATCATCGAAGGCAGAATCATTGGGATAAAGCTTTACGATTACAAATGCACCCAATAGGGGAAAAATTTTCATGGCTTCTTGAACTGATTCCAAATTGCCTACATTTAAAAGTCGATTTGCTTCTTCCATTGCAAAATAGGTGCCAACAAACCCGCTAACCAAATATAAAAATTTTATGCCTGCAGTTACTGTTCCAGTAATAGAACTGGCGACGTCTATTCCAGCAGTACCCACAGCCGCTGCAACTCCAAATGCAAAGTTTGCCGAAGCTACTGCTGCCTTTGCTGCAGTTTCAGCAGCAATTTGCTTAAGAAGAAGATCTACAGAATCTAAACATGCAACGACATCTTTATTGCTAGGATTCAAAAATTTTACAGCAGTTCCGTATTCAATAAGTTTACCAACTCTCGTTGCAGTTTTTTTTATATGTTTGAACGCTTTAGCCCCCTCTTTGGCTAACCCGTAGTATGGGATAATTGATTCAAGGTCGCTTGTGATTTCCTCTTTCATTTGATCCCAAAATTCAGAGTAAATCGTATTCGTAAGAGTTGATGTGTCTAAACTACTTGAAAATTGAGTAGTTAATTCCGCGACAATTGAACTTATTTGATTTTTGATTAGGCCCTGTACTGCCGCTATCAACTGATTATTATCAGGCTCTTTTCCGCTTTCATCAATGTTTTGTTCCTGCGGAACTTCTTGTTTAGTTGTCTTAGGTGTCCCCCCGAAGGTACGCATCGCGTTTGCAAAACTTGACACCGCGCCGGAAACACTTGAGGCTGCGCCAGAAACGGATGACTTCGCAGATGATGCTGCACCTCTGAATGCATTTTCAAAACTCTTAAAACTATCTTTTATTGTTGGATCTAGAGTCGGAGCATATTCACCTAGGGCAGCAGCGAAGTCTTCTCCCCTTTTTAATATTGACTTCTTAATTTCGGAAGCTTGCTCTTTTAAATCCTTATATATTTTCTTCCATTCTTTTTTGATCGAGTTTTTCCATTCTTTTTCTTTTCCTTTCTTGTATTTGATCTTGGCCTTTAATAAATAAGGGGATAAAACATCAGTAGTATTAGCAACTTGCGAGGTTGCAGTTGCGCTTTCGTGGTCCATGTTTAAATAAGTGTTAAGAGCTAAGATAATGCCAAAGTGGTTTCTTTTGGTTCTAATGTCTTTTTTGCCTTCTGCATTATCGAAAATGCCATCACGTTTACCTTGAATAAAATTGTCGAAGGCTTTTTTTAAAGCAGTTTTTTGTTGGTCACCTTGATTGCCAATATAGGTTCGAACTGCTGCATCTAATTTTTGCCATGGTGTTTCTCGAATGCTAAAATCCCGGACACTGTCATTAGAAAGACTGCAAAACTCATTCCATTGCTCTATTGTTAAAAAATTCGACATAATTTCAATCCTAATTTTTCTTTTAAAATTAGCACTTAGATATTGGCATGAGCAAAACATCAATAAGTATTTTAAACAAAAAACTTTTTATAAAAAGGGTATTTGGTTAAAAGTTGATAGCAATCATAAGGTGATTTAATGCGCGGCAAAAGAAGTCATTGGGTAGGTTCATGACCGGGCAACATTAGTTAGGTCAGATATCATTTTTTAAGCCAAATTGGTTCATACTCCGGTACTAGGCGCTCCCATCTTGGCAATAAAATGGTCGTAAGAATCTATATCGGTGCTATGCATCAAAAAAGGGATCATTACCGATGTTTCAAAATCTGAATAAAAACAGGATAATTTAAAAGTAAGTTTTGCCTAATCCGTTTTTAGCTGAACCCCCTGAACCATATTTAAGAGTAGGGGGCAGCGTACAAAAATAAATAAGAATATGATTCAGGCGTTAAGTTTCATCAAGGGAATCTGCAAACTTAATTACAGAATAAATCACCACGGTAATTTAGAGGTAAAGCCATACGCAGGTATATTCTTCATAGCATTTATTGTATCTTAAAATCAATATTTTTTAAGGCCTAAGTTATCTATCAGTGTCTTGCTAAGTCATCTGGATTTACCCCGAGTGAAGTACGTTCCGTGGGAAGACGCACGGGCCACTTAGGGTCATCTACCTCTGATGGAGCGTTGTAGCACGTCAGGCAAAGACGAAGCTTACTGGTAGTTAAGGCCTTAGTTTCCTTATCCAATCGTCTTTCCCATCTACTACACGCGTCACAGATAATCATATTACAATTTTTGCAGCGATGTTGGGTATTAATTAAACCGGCTTTAATCAACCCTCCAAACATTGCCTTGCTAACGTAAAACTTTTTGTGGCAAATCTCACATTTATTATTTTCTTCATCTTTTTGAAATGCAGCTCGCTTTTCGATTCCTTCTTTATATTTAGAGTGCCAAGTTTTATCAATAAATCGCCCCGCTTCAACGCCTTGGTCGGACTTACCCTTTTGTTTTCTATATATAAATTCTCGACTTAAATGGATATTTTTCGGACGTATATATTCTTCTTTAGTTATTGTTTGATCCATTTCATCATTATATCGGTCTAGACACAATTTTTTTTCATTGACATGATCTTTAATTATGGTGTGATGCCCGTCATCTGGATCAGTTGTAATAATTAGAGGACCATCCCTACCTAAATTATAAGGAAATGCTAAATGACTTGCAGTGGGTATGGGTCTACTTCTGAGAATAAAATAATTTCTTACTGATGTAGAGTTTTCTTCACCGAATGAACCATACTTCCATATTATAGTAAAATCTTGTCTTCCTTCATATTTTGATTGACTCCAGTAATTCCAAAAGTTTTGTTCAACTTCTTTATGCCATGGGTCTAATTTAGAGTGCGCCATAAAATATATCCCTAGTTCAAATTGGGGGACGCAAATCAAGCCAAAACATCCATCTAAACCGGGGACTGAGTATGAATCACCTTTTACATGTTGGCCAGTTCCGTACCACATCTTTTTTTCCGTAGTATTCTGAAACTGGCAAAAATGTTTACGCGCCATAACAATTCTCCTTAAGAATACAGTGCTTAAACTGAAAACTATAGTTCCAAAATTTTTATGATAATCTTTAAACTATTGCCTATCAATTACAAGGTTTTTTATATTTTTATCCATGCTTAAGCAAACCTTAAATTATTTAAAATTGATTGTTTGCGCGTACAAAAATAACAAACACCCGCAACTTAATTTCAATATTCTTTGTTCTTGAATGCTTGGTATTTTGACTAACGGTAGCGATCCGCAAAATGCCGAAACCTTTCGGCCTATAATCTACTCATTATATTTATATTTTGAGTAATTCCTCAAGGCAATACCTCACTGCACAAAAAACGAAAATACATCAATCTTTCTTAACCCATGGTTTCAAGCAATCGCATAAATTCCTCGAACGACTTCTTGTCACCTTCACGGTCTTTAGCAAACTCTGCGTTTTTTTGCATCCACGGAAGTATGTCTTTGCCTTTTTGGCATATCTGAGCCCAGGGAAAATAATTCCCGAAATCATAAAGAGAAAGTGCGTTTTCTATTTCAGGCAATACTTGTTCATAAATCTGTTTATGTCGTCGGTTAACGAAGTAACCCTTTCCTCTTATTGCTTCCATTGATTTAACTATATGTCCTCTTCCCGCATGCCATCTGTTTTGTGTGGAGGCAGTGAACGAATCACCCCAGTTAGTACCTGCCTTTCGTGAAGCTTCTAAGAAACTAAAGCCCGACTTATTTTTTTTGCCTTGCCCTTGGCTGCCGCTTAAATCTTCCATTGCGATTAGGCTGTAATATCCCAATGTCTGCATTTGATCAAATCCAACGTTGAAATTTCGAGCAAACCCTGTCTTATTAAGATAATAAGCAAACATTTCAGTTGTGACTTTACCTCGAGCTTGACGACTTATGTTTAATTTGCCTTTTTCATTTCCGGTATACACGCCAAAGCCATGATCGCCAGGCAATTCGAAGGTGCGGGTGAGGTTGGGATCCGTACAAGTTAAGTTTCCGAGTCTTGGATCTTGCGGCGTAAACCCCCAAAATGCTCGTGTCTTTCCCTTGAATTGCGCAAGAACACTCAGATAAAATCTTACATTATCGGGAATTGTTTTGGATGCATCGTCTTGAAGGTTGTATTTCTTTTTGAGGGCGCCCCGGGTTCCTCTAGTCATCCCTAGTCCAGTCGTCATTCTTGCCATTAAATTCCTATTATCTCGCAAATCAAAGGAACCATCGTTTTGGATATTTCCGCCATCGACTGGATCAATTGCAAATACAAAAACTTCTGTTGCAGGGAACTTATGCCTCACACAATGCGCAAAGATAACTGCTTGAACCCCTCCGCGGCTCATGCCAACGACGATGATTTTTTTCGGGGCAGAGGGGATTTCATTCATTGAACTTTCAATTGCTTTCGCCCAACCAGCACCCGTTGTTCCGCTCGTACCCTTTGCTTCACCTACGCCATCATTGTAAATTCCAATGTATTTTCCATCGCTTTCCCATAAAGCTTTCCCCCAGTCATTGTAAATATGTTTTTCGCTTTTTACTTTCTGCCCACTGCCTGCAAAAAACACTACATAGTTCGCCATTTTGTTTATACCTCAATGATTTTTAGTTGATGATAATCTTGAGCATAGAGTCCATGATTAATTATTAATGTTTTCCTTAAATATTAAATAATTAGTAAATAGTTTTTATCACTTATAGTTTTCATTGTCAAAAAACAAATAATTATCAATCTAGTATTGATGATGTTTACTCTCGGATTCTTTTCATTAAGGCGAACGATTGAGAACTGAAAATTGCCAAAACTGGAAAACCTGTTATCCCCCGACATGAATTTAAAATTATTTAAGGCCTTGTTGACTTGGTAAAATAACTCAAAAAGTAAAACCACCCGCATTCAAAAATCTAATAACAAATGTAAAATAAATAATTAAGAATGACTTTTTGTTATTGGGAAATGATGCGCATCGTGTCTCCCCAGAAAAAGATTTATCAACCAACATTAAAAAAAAAATTGACTCTCGTCTAAAATTAGTAGAAAAGATATCATTCGCTTGTTTAATCAAATTCTTGGACCAAAAATATGAACGCATCAGATTTTTTCAAGAACGGCAAATTACAGGATGCTATCAATGAGCAAACAAATTCTGTAAAAGATAACCCCGGAAACCAAAACAAAAGGCTCTTCCTTTTTGAGTTATTATCTTTTGCAGGTGATCTAGATAGAGCTAAAAAACAGCTAACCGCTTTGGAGTATGAAAAAACTGAAGAAATGCTTGCTGTATCTGCCTACAGAAATTGCATCACTGCTGAAAAACAAAGGCGGGAAATATTCACCGGCACCAAGCCGGAGTTTTTTTCTGAACCCTCTAATTCTATTTTGACAAGAATACAAGGTTTCGAAGCTATTGGAGCAAAAGACTTTAAGAGTGCAAGCTCCCTGATTAATGAAGCTAATGAAAAAGCCCCTGTTATTAAAGGAACCCTTGACGGTATTGCTTTCGATGGTTTGCGCGATGCGGATGATCTTTTTGCAAATATTCTTGAAGTGTATTCCTCGGATAAATACTACTGGGTTCCGCTTGAGGATATTAAAAGCTTGGAAATCGCAGCTCCCAAGTTTCCCCGAGATCTTATTTTCATACCACTTAAAATTACTTTGAAATCTGGTGAATCTGGTTCCGTTCATATGCCCGGGCTTTACTTGGGTAGCCATGAACATTCATCCGATATGGTTCGCTTGGGCAGGGATAACGATTGGCAAGAATTGGAAAACGGTTTGATGCGGGGCTTTGGTAGAAAATTATTCCTTGCAGGTGATAATGATTCCGATGTTCTTTCATGGCGTAATTTACTGATTTCTTAAAACTAATAACATGGTTGAGGCATTACAATGGTAGCTACAGATTTAAAGGCTCTTACAGGCAAATTGAATCCTCTTACCTTGCGGGCACTTGAAGGCGCTGCTGGGCTTTGCCTTTCCAAAACCCATTACAATGTTGAAATCGAGCACTGGTTATTAAAATTGCTCGAAACCCAAGATACAGACATTGAACTTATCTTAAATCAAAATGACATCGATAAAGGTAGACTTGCCCAAGATTTGAATGCCAGCCTGAATTTCCTTAAAACAGGCAATGGAAGAGCGCCTCAACTTTCTCCAGATATATCTGAACTTATTCGTCAGGCTTGGCTGCTTGCTTCCGTTGATTTTGGTGCATCTCGGATTCGGTCGGGCCATCTACTAGCTGCTGCCTTGACGGATCGCGATCTTGCCTCCAGGGTTAAATCCTCAAGTTCTGAACTGGGTAAAATAAAAACAGATAAATTAATTGCAGAACTACCTATGCTTTTTCAAGAAAGCAAAGAAAACCCTGGGGTAATGGCTTCTGGGAATGATGGTTCAGCTTCCTCTGGTGGTTCTGGAAAAGTGAACCCGAATTCAAAAACTCCTAACCTAGACCAATTCACCCAAAACCTGACTGAAATTGCAAGGCAGGGTAAAATTGACCCTGTTGTTGGCAGAGACCCAGAAATTCGACAAGTTATCGACATCCTTACCAGGCGCAGGCAAAATAACCCCATCCTTGCTGGCGAAGCTGGGGTTGGTAAAACTGCGGTGGTTGAAGGCTTTGCCTTAAGAATCGTTAAAGGCGATGTTCCCGATAAACTTAAAAATGTTTCGTTACGCTCTCTTGATCTTGGCTTACTGCAAGCTGGGGCAGGGGTTAAAGGTGAATTCGAAAATCGTTTAAAATCTGTTATCAGCGAAGTTCAAGCTTCCCCTACACCAATTATTTTATTTATTGATGAAGCTCACACTTTAATTGGTGCCGGCGGCCAAGCGGGCTCCGGAGATGCTGCGAACCTATTAAAACCAGCTCTTGCGCGTGGCGAGTTACGCACCGTTGCTGCTACCACTTTTGATGAATACAAAAAATCCTTCGAAGATGACCCTGCATTAAAACGCAGATTTCAATTGGTTCGTATTGAAGAACCAGACCGCACCAAAGCTGTTGATATGGTCCGCGGAATTGCAGCTTCCCTTGAAAAACATCATGGTGTTTCGATTTTGGACGAAGCTATTGAGGAATCAGTGCGACTTTCTCAGCGATATATTCCAGACAGGCAACTGCCAGATAAGGCAATCAGCTTACTTGATACCTCATGCGCAAGAGTTGCACTGAGTCAATCCACCATTCCACCGGCAATCGAAGATTCCACCCGGGAAATCGATCGCTTGAATACAACTATTTCCATCTGGGAAAAAGAAACTCAACTGGGCACTACGCACAGCGATGAATTGACTGAATTAAAAGGCCAGCTTGAAAAAGAAAAAGCTAGAAAGGCCATGCTGGAGGAAAATTGGGGCAAGGAACAAGAATTTGTTACTAAGATAAGGGAGCTAAGAAAAAAACTTATCCCCTCTGTTAATGATAAAGCTGAAATCCCAATATCAGATGCGGATAGGCAAACCCTTCGTGCAGAATTAGTTTCACAGAATGAATCTCTTTCCAAACTGCAGGGTGAAAAACCTTTAATTCACCCTGTGGTTGACGGCAGTGTGGTTGCAGAAATTGTTTCAGGATGGACTGGTATTCCACTAGGGAAAATGGTTCGAAACGAAATCAATTCCTTGCTTGAATTGGGAAATAACCTTAAGAGTCGCGTCGTAGGGCAAGACCATGCAATGGATATACTTGCAGAACGAATTCAAACATCTCGTGCAAAACTTACCGACCCCCGACTTCCTGTTGGTGTTTTCATGCTGGTTGGCCCTAGCGGTGTTGGGAAAACTGAAACCGCCATCACCTTGGCAGACATGATGTTTGGCGGTGAATCTTCGATGACCGTTATCAATATGTCTGAATACAAATCAGAAATGATGACTTCTAGGCTTACTGGCCCCGCCCCAGGCTTGGTCGGTTATGGTAAAGGTGGCGTATTAACTGAAGCTGTTCGCAGAAGACCAAACACCTTATTGCTTCTGGATGAAATCGAAAAGTCACACCCATCCGTGCATGATCTGTTCTTTCAAGTTTTTGATAAAGGCAGCCTGACCGACGAAAAAGGCTTGGAAACCGACTTTAAAAACACCATCATCTTGATGACCAGCAATGCGGGAACAGACAAAATTCTCAAGCTTTGTGCTGATCCTGAAACCATTCCAAGTGTGAAAGCGCTCGGTGAACAACTTAGGCCAGAGTTGCTAAAATCATTCAAAGATGCGTTTCTTGGAAGAATCACCGTGATTCCTTACTTCCCGCTATCTCAAGAAATACTGCGCAAAATCGTAAATCTTAAGTTAAATAAGGTTGGAGACAGGGTACGAGAGGGTTACAAGGCTCATTGGAATTTCGATAAGTCCCTTGTTGATGCAATTTTAGCTCGTTGCAATGAAGCAGAAAGCGGAGCTAGAATCGTAGATAAGATAATCAACACGACCCTTCTTCCTGACATTTCTCGAAGAATACTTGGGATGATTGCAGATGGTAAACAAATCAAAGAAGTGAACCTAAAAGCGGGTTCATCTGAACTTTATGAAATTGAGATTTGCTAATTCTCATTTGTTTTTACGAATGACCGCAATCATGCTTCGTTTCCAATAACGGAGCATGATTTTTTTATTTTTCTTCGCATTCGGGTGAGATTAAGCAAGACCCTATAAAATTGACATTTGCTAATACTGATCGTTTTTTTATGAATGATCACAATTATGTTTCTTTTCCAATAACGAAGGCTGATTTATAGGTTTATCTTGACCTTCGGGAGAGTTTAATCGGATTTTTTCGCCATCCAAGTGGATTGATTTGGTTGTTTTGGCCCTTATTTCATCAGAATTGATAGAGACAGAGCCTTTGCTTTCCATGGAAATCCCCCGCAAAGCAGACACACTAAAACTACCACAATTCATCGCTATTTCGCCGGTGGTGCATAATTCAAGCTTGGCAATTGCGATTTTTAAAATTGGACCACCTGAAGTCCATTCTAACTGAAATTCTAATTGACCATCAGGAGAATGAACTTCCAAGCTCTCACCTGTTTTACCAGAAGACAATGTTATTTTTCTTTGGGCTTTGGGTGCAATCCATTGAATCACTGAATCTTTTGTAGGATTTTTTTTAGAAGAACTCTTCTTGGTTTTTGACTTGGTTTTCGATTTCGCTTTAATATTTTTCTTCTTTTCTACTTCAGTTTTAGTTTTTTTTATTCTCATCTGGTTCTCTTTATGTTTAAATGTACTTGTCGCTTTCTTTCAATTAATTTTACTCATTACAACAAAAACAGTTACCTGAAACAAGACTCAGTATTTTTTTTTGATTGTAAAAAATAGGTGTCATCAGAACATGACCTTTTCTCCTAATAAAGCCCTTGGGTTATTTCAGCGGATCAAGGAAAATCCTCCTGATTTGGAGTTTTCTGCGAATGACACGATATTAAGAGAAAAATTCGCTCAGGACTTAACCATCCTCCTTAGTACTCGGAGGCCTTGGAGCACTCCGAATGATGAATTTCCCGAGGCTGTGAGTTCTGTGTTGTATTATGGACTTCCTGATTTTTCTGGCGTTCGCATCTCCGAAGAGGAACAGCAAGAGAAAATACGATTAGACATCATTAATGCACTTACTTTTTTTGAACCTAGATTGACGAATTTGGATGTTAAAATGGTAACTTTGACTGATAACTCCGGGAAAGATTTTGTGGAATTTCAAATTCAAGGTGAGTTACAATTATCTGTGGATGATGTGCCTGTTATCGCAAATGCTTATTGGTCTGAAAAAATCGGAAATTTCAAATTCAAGTAGGGATATATAAGTGTCAAATCGTTTGCTCGAATTATATGATCAAGAACTCGCAGTCCTGCGAAAACAAGCTTCTGAATTTGGGGATCTTTACCCCAAGGTTGCTTCACATCTTCGTCTTGGGGCTACCAAAAATGAAGACCCACAAATCGCTTTTTTAACGGAATCAATTGCTTTTTTAAATGCTAGGCTAAGGCTAAAGCTAGATGAAGATTTTCCGCTGGTCTGTGAGACTATGCTGAATGTTATATACCCCCAATTTCTTGCCCCGATTCCTTCCATGTCTGTTGTTCAGTTTGAGGCCAAGGATGATGTCACACCGTCACCTGAAGGGGTAACCGTACCTCGAAATACGATCATTGAAACGCCCCCGGTACAGCAGGTTCCATGTGTTTTTCAAACATCCCAGGAACTGAAAGTTTGGCCATGCAAAGTTTCTAATGCAAGTTTCTACCGCCCGCCCTATTCCGATGATATGATCCCCCCAGGAAAAAATTTCACTTCTGTTTTGGGGATAACATTATCAAGCTCAAAGCTGCCTTTTGCTGACTATTTAGATTTTGAACCTTCGTTTTTCTGGAACGGGCCTGTAGCTATGGGCCAGGCTGTCTTTTCTCTTATTCTTTTCCAATGCAAGAACGTATGGTGCAAAACTGATTCTGGTTTGGTTTCCATTTCACCAGATAGAATTTTTCAAACTTGTTTTGACGATAGTTGCAGCATTTTACCAAGTTCAAGCAGGACTTTTTCCGGTTACAGGCTTTTAACTGAATATTTTGCCTTCCCTGAAAAATTCCTTTTTTTTAATATAAATCTTCGAGGCCTTCTCGAAAAAGCTGGTAAAAATATCGAGCTTTTATTCGGGTTTGATGCCACTCCAGGTGCAAACATTGAAAAAATAGTTTCTGCCGAAACTATTAAAACAGGCTGCTCTCCAGTTGCTAATTACTTTAGCAAAAGAGCTGAACCCATCAGTTTGGATAAAATTAAACAAGAATATTGTGTGATTCCTGATATCCGAAATAAAAATGCTTTTATGGTTCATTCGATCCAAGAGGCGAGGCTTGTTACATCTTCCGGAAAGAATCAAATTATTCCGCCCATATTTGGATTTTTGCCTGATGGTACTAATTCAAAATTGGGTTGGTCTTCAATTAGAAAAACACCCGGTACCGGTGATTCAGGCCCCTTGGAAACACCCTATGTTTTTATCCAATTCATTGGTGCTGAATCTGAAGATATAGAATCCGGCTCAATCCTTGACATAAAAACTATTTCCACCAATGGTAACTTGCCTACCAATCTTCCCTTTGGTGGCGGGGAGCCAAAACTTACAATGGTCGATCAGGATCCCTCTTTGAATTCCCCGAAATTTTTGATCCCGCCTTCTAGGCCATGCTATGACCACCTTGCTGATAAAAATGAATTTCGCTGGAAATTAGTATCCCATCTGCTTTTGAATCAGATTAGCTTGTGTGAAGGGCCTGATGCTACTGGTGCACTGAAAAAGCTTTTAAACCTTTACAATTTTTCCAATTCCTTAAACAATCAAAAATTAATCAATTCCATTGAATCGATTTCATCGAGTACAACAATTGGTAAAATTAATGGCATTATGGGTGGTGGGGTCATTCAAGGAATCGAAATATTGATCGAATTTAGTCCAAATTCAAATGACATTTTTTCTCTTCTTGGTTTTGGCGCAATTTTAGACAGGTACTTTTCTTTTTATGTCGACTCCTGTGGTTTCACTAGGTTGGTTATTAAATACTCAGGTTCCTCTGATTTGATTCACAGGTGGCCAACAAGGATAGGACATAAATATTTGGTTTAATTTTAAAAACGAAAGAGATTTAATTTGACACTTGAATTCAATATTTATATTTTTAGTGATATTGTGGTGGTTGCTCAGGTACATTAAAGTTTGTTAAGTCGCTCAGATTTTCTTTTAAATTTTTTCATGATTTTTAGGTTTAATTTAGTAAGTCAAATTCGGAGATCTGATGAACGCTTTTGACCTTCTTTTAAAAACTAATCATTCTGGGTTTATTGATTTAAACCCAAGGTTTAAAAGCTTTTTAGAATTAAAATATCCGTTTAATAATGTTGAAAAATCCGAAGTTTCAAAAGATAAGCTTTTACTTTACTCCACAATTTTTAACCTGGCTGGTGCTCTTGGTATCTTGCCTTTATCTGTTCGAGAGGAACTTGTTAAAAGGCATCGGGAAAAAGATGATAGTCTTGCTGATTTTATTGATATTTTTAACAGCCGTTCAATCGATTTTCTGGTCGCAATTCAATGTAAAAGGGATCTTGGGGCCAATTCTCATATTCAGTCTAAACTGTCTAGTCTTGCATTAATTCTTCGATCAATTGTCGGATTTAATGGCTATGACCTGGGAAATAATTCTTATGTCGGTATTTCTTTTTATGTTTTTTTTGCTGGTTTTTTTTCAGCAAGGATTAGAAATCGAGAAAATTTACAGCAAATGCTTGCGTATTATTTAGGTGTCCCCGTTGATGTCGAAATGTTTGGCCAAGGTTGGGAAAATATTGATGAGAAATTTCAGGGGAAATTATCACTTGATAGAAACTCTGGTTCTGTCTTGGGCGAAAACATGATTCTCGGTAAACGTGTCAAGATGTATCAGAGGCAATGCAGGATTTCTATAGGGCCGCTAGATGAATCACGGTTTCAGGATTTTCTCCCTGGGGGCGTTTGGCTTAATAGAGTTAAGGAAATTGTAAGGGTTTATTGGAATAATTCTGTCTCCGTTGATTTAAAACTTATTCGTATAGCAGATTCTATTGGCCCGTCTTTTTTAGGGTTAAAGAGTTTTTTAAAAAAACTAGGAAAAGACACATGGGTTTTTTCTCGAAACCTGCCTAATAATAGAAATGATTGTCATTTCAAATTATTGGAAATTGGATCCTTTCAATAATTTAATAATTTTGGATCCGTTTATTTGGGAGTTTAATTATGGGCATTATTGTTACTTTCGGTGCCGATCTTAAAGAAAAGGGTGTTGGCGTTTTTGGTAAAAAAGTTAAACTTTTTCTCTTCGATAGTATGTCTTTTAATCTTTATAGAGCTATTAATCCTGTAAGCCCCAATAGTGCTAGTGACCGCTTGGGTAATGGCGGAGTGCAAGTCGGGGAAATTTCTCTTTCTAGAACTGCTGATGCGTCTGATGCATTGCTTATTCAAAACTTGTGTACCTCATCAAAACCTATCGATAAGGTCACGATTTCAATCAACAATGGCGATACAAATGATACTAAAGATTATGTTACTTTAGATTTGACAGAAGTATATCTTTCAAATTATTCTTTGAGTACAGGTGGCGATAAACCTAGTGCAAGCCTTTCCTTAAGCTTCACAGCTTTTGTCATTAAAACCACCTCAACAAAAAGTGATAATACCAGTGATGGACAAAACACTTTTGGTTGGGATGTTGCAAAAGCTGTAAAGAAGTAAGTTTTTCTTGTATTTCTGAATGAAAGCGCAGAATGCCAACTTTTGAACAAGGTAAATCATGTTTGCAAGTTTCCAGCAGTTTGGGAGACAAAGCGCTTATATTGAACTCTTTTACTGGTAGGGAGGGGTTATCTTCTCCTTTCCAGTTTACTTTAAACCTTTATTCAACTAGCGACGCAGTTGATCCCTCCAAGTTATTAGGGAAAGATATTACTTGGTGTTATTCTCCCAAGGGGGACGGTGTTGGGCAGTGGTTTGATGGTCGCGTTTTTTCGGTTGCTCAAGGTGCAGGTGGTGAGTACGGACTGAGGTCTGTTTCAATTGAAGTTGTTTCTTGGTTTTCATTGCTTAGAGAAACCAAACATCGAAATGTTTTTGTTGAAAAAAGCGTCAAAGATATTACTCAAGATATTCTTAGTAAGTATCCAGATGCAGTTTTCGAACTTAATTTGACTGAACCATATAAACCCTTTTCGTGCATGGTTCAATATGAGCAAAGCGATTTTGATTTTTTATCCTGGCTCTGGGAATCGAATGGGATTTTCTACTTTTTTAAATTCGAAAAAAGTAAACATACCATGGTGATTGCTGATTCGAGTGTCGCTTTTAAAGAAACTACGACAAAAGGCATCGAATTCTTACCAGGTTCCAGTAATTTTGGAACTCTCACTTCTTGGGAACACGCCTACAGGTGGGTGAACGGTAAAGCCACTCTCAATGATTACAATTTCGAAAAACCAAGTGCCAGTCTAATTTCTAAAGCAACTTCCACATCTGATATTCCGGGTATCGCTAGCTACGAAAAGTATATTTTTCCAGGGGGCTACCAAGTAGCCGCTGATGGTAAAAAACCCTCTGAGTTGGTTGTCGGATCTACGGATACTTTGCATGAAACCGTCACAGGTTCAGGTACATTGATGGGCTTTAATTCAGGGTTGAAGTTTAAAATTGAAAAACATTCTGTAAAATCCGAGTCTGGTAAGTCCTATATCATTAAACAAGTTGATCACAATGGAAATTCATCAGCCAGCCCTGCCTACCAAAATAGTTTTCAGTGTTTTCCTGAAAAAGTTAAGTTTCGGCCTTCAGTTAGTTCCCCTAGGCCTTTGATTCCTGGTGTCCATAATGCAGTGGTTGCAGGCCCTTCAGGTAAAGAAGTCTTCACTGATAAGTATGGTCGAATAAAAATTCAATTCATTTGGGATATTAACAATAAAGGTTCTTATTGGGTCCGTGTTTCCCAGTTTCTTGCAGGAAAAAGTTTTGGTTTCTTTTCGCTTCCACGGATTGGAGAGGAAGTTTTAATTGCTTTTGAAGAAGGGGACCCTTGCAGGCCGATCGCTGTAGGTGGGGTTTACAATGGGGAACAATTAACCCCATTCAAACTTCCTGAAGAGGCTCTTTTTATGGGGCTAAAATCAAAATCCTCTCCAAACGGAACCGCCGAAGATTTTAATGAATTACGGTTTGAAGACACCAAAGGCAAAGAGATGGTCTTTATTCAAGCAAATAAAGATATGAACACTGTTGTTAAGAATGATAGTACCGTGGAAATCAAAAAAAACAGCGTAACCACAGTCTCCGAGGGCGATGTTACTTTTGACATTCAGAAGGGCAAAAGAGTATCCAAAGTTTATGGCGACGATGTGCTTTCTATTGTAGATGGTGGACTTTTAATTGATGTTAAGAATGGTAAACGGGCAATTTCGATTAATTCCTCTGATAGTCTTACCATTAATTCTGACCGAACAACAACAATCAATGGAAATGACACGCTTAGTCTTCAATCTGGGAATCTTGCGATTAATTTGCAAACAGGGAATGTTGCAATTAATTTGGACGCCGGAACTTACTCAGCTACAAGTCCTCAATCTATCTCCCTTACAGTTGGTACAAGTTCTGTTAAGATTACTCCAACTTCTGTTAGCATTGAATCAGGTGCTATAAATCTGACCGTAGGGTCTACTTCAATTAAACTTGCAACTACAGGTATTAGTATCATGGGGGGGACTATTACTATTGAGGGTACTAGCCAAGTCACTATTGCGGGTACTAGCCAAGTAGCTGTCCAAGGCGGAATGATTAATCTTACCGGTGATACGGAAGCGAATATTAAAGCCGCACAAGTGAATGTTGCAGGGTCGGCAATGGTTGAGGTCCAAGGTGCTGTTATCATGATTGGTTAGTGTTTAATTGCAAAGTTGTCATTATAAAATACTGGTAAATTTTTAATATGTCATCACCCGATTCCCTTAATTTTGAGGTTTTATTAGCTCCTTGCGAAAGTAATTCGCCCTTTGGGGAAGATCCCAGATTAGATGCATCCGTCAGTTCATTGTATTTTAAAGTCAAAGATGCCCGTAGTTCTGCTCGTTCAATTGAGCGAGCTATAGATCAAGGTAGTAATTCAGACGATGAATCTCCTGATTGGGATAATGTTGTTTCCCTATGCGAAGAACTTATATCTACAAATGCAAAAGATCTTGAGGTGGCAAGCTATCTCGTTGAAGGGTTAGCTAGAACCAAAGGATTTCCGGGAATTAGAGATGGATTCAAGTTGATCAAAAACCTTGTGGAAAATTTTTGGGATGGACTTTATCCATCTCCGGATGAAGATGGATTGGCAACAAAAATAGGGCCTATTAATGCTTTAAATGGAATTGATAGCGATGGTGTTCTGTTGCAGCCTATAAGGAAAATTCCTCTTACGGAAATGGGTTCAGTACGATTTTTTTCAATGGCTGATTGGATCAATATTGTCAAACTTGAAAATCTAGACGCTGATACCTTGCAGAAAAGGATTGAACGCGGATCTCCTGATCCACATGAATTTCGCTCTACGGTTAATGAGTCTTCTCCTGATTTTTATTTGGCAATTCTTGGTGATATTGAGGAATGTAAGGCAAGTTTAAGCGAAATGACTAGTTTAATTGATGAGAAATGTGGGGAAGTCCTCTCTCAATCTTCATCGCTTAGGAATCTTTTTGACGAAATTGTCGGTGCTCTGAATACTTTTGCATCTGATAAGATCGAAGCTGCAAAAATTAAAAATGAAGTCCAAGAAGCAAATTCAAATGAAGGCGATTCAACAGGATTGGTTTCAGTTAAAAGCCAAACCGGTGTCCGTCTTCAGGTTCAAACACGCGAAGAAGCATTGAGGCAACTTAATATAATTTCCGATTTTTTTCTTCGCACAGAGCCCCATTCTCCACTATCATATTCTATTAGTCAGTCCGTAAGGTGGGGTAAGATGAGTTTACCCGAATTGATTTCCGAATTGATTCCTGACCCAGGCGCTCGAGAATATATTTCCAAACTTACAGGGGTACGAATTGATCCGGAATCGTCCGATCAAGGTTCTTCTTAATGAATTTGTTCCTATGTTGATTTTTTCAATTTATTTTTTTAAAGGAAAATTCCTATGTCCGAAAGTGTTAATGACAAGCTTAAGAGAGTTAGAAAACCTCGCGTTCATATTACATATGAGGTTGAAACTGAGGGTGCTGTTCTTCAGAAAGAGCTTCCTTTTGTAATGGGTGTTATTGGTGATTTTACAGGAAACGCTTCTGCTCCCCAAAAGGCTCTTAAAGACAGAAAGTTTGTACAGATCGATCGTGATAATTTTAATGATGTTATGTCTCGACTTGGGCCCGCGATGACTGCAAAGGTTGAAAATACCTTGACAGGTGAGGGCGAAATTGCTGTCAATTTAAAGTTTAACTCAATGGATGATTTTGACCCTGCCAAAATTGTCGAACAAGTTGAACCGCTCAAGAAATTGCTTGAAACCAGAAATAAACTCAAAGATTTGCTAACGAAGGCAGATAACTCTGAAAACCTTCAAGATTTGCTTGAGCAAATTCTCCAGAATGAATCAGATGTTAAAAAACTTGCCTCCGACTTAGGTGTTACTGGCGAACAACCCAAGTAACCTATCAATATTGTTAGTTTAAATTAACTTATTTACTAGAAGGGACTATTACGATGGCTGATGAAATGAAATCTAGTGCTAAAGCATCTGCTGCTGGTGCACCAATTGAAAACACCTCAAGTCTATTAGACCAAGTTATTTCGTCTACTAAGGCTACCGAACGCTCTAGAGCCGAAGATTTGATCAGAACATTAACTCAAGAAGTTATGTCTGGCACTGTTACATACGACAAAAATCTTACTAAGACTATCGAATCTAGAATTAAGGCTATTGATGCAACCATTTCTCGCCAACTTGCAGCAGTCCTTCATTCTAAAGAATTGCAGCGAATTGAAGGGTCTTGGCGCGGACTTAGTCATTTGATAATGAACTCTGAAACTGGCGCAAGTATAAAAATCAAGCTCCTTAATATTTCTAAAAAAGAACTATCCAAGGACCTCGAAAAAGCGGTTGAATTTGATCAAAGTCAACTTTTTAAAAAGCTTTATGAAACTGAATACGGCACCCCTGGCGGTGAACCATATGGTGCATTGATCGGTGATTATGAATTTACAAATCACCCAGAAGATATGGCTACACTCGAAAAGATTTCCAATGTATCCGCCGCTGCGTTTTGTCCTTTTATTTCTGCAGCTTCTTCCAATATGATGGGCATGGATAATTGGAATGATTTGACCAAGCCCAGAGATCTAGAAAAGATATTTGAAGCTCCTGAGTATATCAAATGGCGTAGCTTCCGTGATACTGAAGATAGTCGCTTTGTTTCTCTTGTAATGCCAAGGGTTTTATCAAGATTACCTTATGGCAAAGCCACTAAAGAAGTTGAAGAATTCGACTTCGAAGAAGTTGAACTTAATTCCGCAGGCAAATCAAAACCTGTTAATAACGAAGATTATACATGGATGAATGCTGCTTATGTTATGGGTGCTAAAATGACGGACAGTTTTGCAAAAACTAGTTTTTGCACAGCAATCCGAGGTATGGAAAATGGGGGTAAAGTTGAAAACCTTCCTCTTCATATTTTTACCAGTGACGATGGTGATTCAGATTCTAAGTGCCCAACAGAAGTTGGTATTACCGACAGGCGAGAGGCGGAATTAAGCAAACTAGGTTTCTTGCCTTTGTGTCATTATAAAAATACTGATTATGCTGTGTTTTTTGGTGCACAAACAGTTCAAAAACCAAAAAAATATGATAAGCCTGATGCTACTGCAAATGCTGCTATTTCTGCCAGACTTCCATACATTATGGCTTCCTCAAGGTTTGCTCATTATTTAAAAGTAATGGCACGAGATAAGATCGGTTCCTTTATGGAAGCTAGTGATTGCGAAATTTGGCTTAATAAATGGATCATGGGTTATGTTGATGGTAATGCACAAGCTGGACCTGAAATAAAAGCCCGTTATCCTCTTAGAGCAGCTCGGGTTGAAGTTAAAGAAATTCCTGGTAGTCCTGGTTCTTATAACGCTGTTGCTCATTTGCAACCTTGGTTACAGATGGAAGAACTTACCACTAGTTTGCGAATGGTTGCAAAAATCCCAGTTATGGGCGGTTGATTTTAATTTAATATGAATTTTATTTTCAATCACATGAATGAGCCCTTGGATTTACCTTTCAAGGGCTCTTTTTTTATTAACGATATAGTCTCAACCGTATCGCTTATTAATCATATTGCTGAATTAAATGGCGGCTTGAAGGTCTTATCTTCCAAGTCTTTTTTTTCATCTTTTGTGCAGTATTTGATTTCAGATATCGATAAAAAAATTGAAATCCTCCTGAACAAAATTATTCATCATCAAACCTTTCTTAAGCTAGAAGCCAGTTGGAAAGGCATTTCTTTCCTCGCACAAAAAATTGATTCTGAAAAAAAAATTAAACTTAAAATTCTATCTGTCTCTTGGGATGAGCTCTCTTCTGATTTCGCAAAAACCACTGAATTTGACCAAAGTTCAATCTTTCAGAAAATCTATTCCAATGAATTTGGTTCTCCAGGCGGTGAACCTTTTGGCATTCTTCTTGGCGATTATGAACTTTTTAAAGGTAATCCAAGTAAGATGGCACAAGATATCAGAAACTTGGAACAATTTTCATCCGTTGCCGCTGCTAGCTTTTGTCCATTTATATCATCAGTCAATTCTAACCTTTTCAATCTAGACTCATTTAATTCATTACGATTCTTAAAATCATTGCCAAGTGTTGAAGGGGCTGTAGGTTATTCGTGGCAAAAACTTAGGAAATCTACTGATTCAAGGTTTTTAGGGCTGATTGGGCCTAAAACTCTTTTTAGGGTTCCTTATAAATTAGATTCAAATCCTTTAAATTCTATCATTTTTGAAGAATCATTCGTCGAAAATGAGCAGGAATACCCCTTCGGAAATCCTATATACCCTTTTGCATCTTTGGTTATTTCGGAATATATGGATTCTGGTTGGCTTTCTGGTTTAAGGGGTTCTAAAGAAAATGTATTAACCGGCGGCTTGATAAATGATTTACCTTTTGAAGTTACTGGAATTGATTCTTCCAAATTCTCAAGGATTCATCCCATCGAATGTCTTGTCACAAACTCAATGGAAGAATTATTTGATCTTAGTGGGATAATGGCTTTTTCACCTGCGGGATTTGGGCATGAATTAATTCTTCACAATTGTCCATCAATCCACATGCCTGAAAAGTATACAAAAGATATTGCTAATGAAAACTCTCAGATTTCATCATTGTTAAATTACATGCTTTGCGTTTCAAGATTTGCGCATTACATAAAAGTAATTGGAAGAGATAAAGTAGGTTCCTTTAAAACGCCTGAAGAATGCGAATTATTTATTAATAAATGGCTTCAACAGTTTTGTAGTAACACGATTTCCATAAGTAGTCCTACACCGTTGAAATTTGGAAAAGTTGAAGTATCCGAAAACCCTGCTAAGCCGGGAACATATTCCTCAACTATCTATCTTCAACCGCATATGCAAATTGATCAGGTAAACGCTACAATTAAACTTGTTACAATTGTTGATGCGTAATGGGTCATTGTAATAATTCTAAATTTAAATTAACAGTTTGACCAATCTTTAGATCTATAACTTTTGTAACAGTTCTACTGGAAGCGGGTTTTTCAACTGTAATCTTGTAATTCAAAGCTTCCAAGTTTTCAAAAATGAATTCCCCATTATCATTTGTGGTTATTACTGTATTCTTTTTTGTTTTCGAATTGTAAAGAGTCACAATTAATCCTGCTTGCAGTCGACCTCCTTCTTTAACAACCCCTTTAATACAAGTCACCAATGGCGCTGGTGTGGAAGTAACCAATTTTATTTCTTTACTTAAAGTAAAGGATTTACCTAATCCGTTTACTGCAACTACGGAAACTTCAACCGCACTTTTAGAATCGGCAGGAATAATAAACGAGGATACCCATTGATCTGGAATATCTTCATTTTTAACAAGCGGTAATTCAATTAACATAGGCTTATCGCCTCCTTGTTTTGAATAATATGCATTGATTTTAGAAATACCAGATTCACGATCTTGAGCGTTAATTGAAAAGCGAACTGCTTTACCAGGTTCTGTTATATCCGATAGAACTTGAAAATTAAACAACCTAGGGGGAGTGTAATCGATAGTAATATTTTTGGAAGCCTTAGCAATAACCTTCCCTTTTTCATCCTTCATCCAAGCATGTATTACTTTTTTTCCTGATGAACCTGAAACATCCCATTGAATCTTCCAATCATCAACAAAAGAAAATAAGGTGAAGTTTGCTTCACCATTTTTTTGGTTTAATTTAAAACTCTTATTTCGTGTGGAAGAAAAGGATGATGAAACTTCTGCACGACTAAAATCTTCAGGGGCTTTATCAGAATAAGAATAATCCCACATCCCGATATCAACTAATGTATCATTTGAACCACCATCAGTTTCAATTGGGAATGTAAGGATATTTTGGTCTGATAAACTGATATTCCCAGAAAAACGAATTTCGTTACCCTTGATAAGGGTAAGAGAACTAGGTGATCCATATGAATACGAATTGAAACCGTACTTAAAACATCTTTTAAAATAATCAACATCCAGATTAACTTCTCCAGTATCTGGAAGATTTGTATCAAAAACTAAATCTTTTAAAAAAACCTCAGTGGCGTTATCAGGTTTTAAAAATAAAGACGTTAGGCCTGTACCAGATTTAAAGCCAGGAGTTTTTGCTTGATTAATACTTAAATTGACAAAAGGCTGGGGGGATAAATCTTTATTCCTAGATTTTAAATTTAAACGAATCGACGGGCCTTTATCTGATGATGTATTAGGATGATATTTTGCGTCTTCGATAAAAATATAATCCGATGGGTCGATTATTTTTGGATTAAATGACCGTTGTTGATAAATAATATTTGGTTTCAAATTATCTGTTATTTCTATAACAATCTTATCCATATTAGAAAAATCAAATGAAAACCCAGTATCAGGTTTGGATGGAGCAGTTCTAGGTTTGAATATAATTGGGACTTCATCATTGTTTGGTAAAAGTATTTTGCTGTCACCGTAAATTTGTTTGCTTTTATTGGAAAATAATTTAATAAAAGCTTCTCTAGGTTTTTGAGTGTTATTTCTCACGTAAAACGAGAATTTTTCACCATCCAATAAAGTTCGGATACTAAAATTATCATTAACAATGTCACCATTAATTTTACGTAGAACTATTTCTAATTCGGGGTTTAAAGAGTTTATTTTTACCGGAATTCGATAAAAAGAAGTTTGGAAACCGCAATTAATTTTTAAGATTATTTTTGAAAATACAGGATCACTTTGAATGTTATTTTCTAAAGAGGAAACAATAATTTTTCCTGTTATTTTAGATTGTTGTTTATCGTTAGTTGCTGAGTGATGGGTAGAGCGAATGTTTTCAAATTTAATATCACTTAAAGAAACACTTAGGTTAGAACCGGTATTTTCAACTAATTGAATGGTTGGTACAGTTTTTGAGTGCACAATACCACTAAATGAAAACTCTCTATTTACATTATTTTCGTTTTTCGTCAAAACTAAAAGGGACATATCTCCTTCTGGAACAAATTGGTGAATAGGAATCAACGGGACTGAATGTGCTATAATTTCTTGAATTATTCTTGAGCAAAAATCTACATCTAAGCCCCGCGAAAATCTACTGTTTAATATATTTTCTACCATTGTTAAGTGATGGTTGAACCGTAGTGTTGTTTTCGCAGTTAAAGACGAATTATCGGAAATAATATTTAGCGTGTTGAAAATATAATTTAAACGATCACGTGTAGGGAATTTAATAGCAGTTTGACTCATATTTAAATCAGAATAATATAATTTTGGTAATAGTTTAATTAAATCATTCCATTGTTTTGATCTTGATTGGGTTTTATCGATTCTTTTTAAGCTATCATTTAATTTTGAAGCTAAATTTTCAAGGCCTATCGCGCGCATAAGGGAAATATGAATCAAAACAAGATCATATCGCAATAAAGAAAGGTTATTTGGTCTTTTAGATAATTCATTTTCTTTTAAAAATGAAAAATTTTTGAGGTTTTTCAATTCTAATATATCATTTAATCCAATTACTTTAACAGTTATGTAATCGAGAAGATTTTTAATGTTATTGTCGTTTGCAAATATTAAAAGATGAATTCCTAAATCACCCGGTAAATATTGTTCGTTTTCTAGTGGTTTACTTTCTTTATTTAACAAAAGTGGAATTAAGGTGTAATTAATTTGATCTTTTAAAATGTTTAATTCGCGCTCAAATGGAGAGTATATTAAGTCAGTTTTATATATAAAATCTGAAAGGTCGCTAAGTGTTTTTTTCTCATCTATTGGTCCGTTTAATAGAAGTGGGAAATTCTGCATCTCTAATTCGCATTTTAAAACAAATTTCCCTAATTTTTCGGTTTGTTCTAAAAGCGGAAATAAAATTTCTGTCCCTGGGAAGGTTGAACGGGTAGACAGTGATAATTCTATAACTGTTCTGTCGAAAACAGTTACAATTTTTTCTAAAGATTTTGATGCTATTAACGTTAGCTTAGCAATTTTTTCAGCTTCATAATAAAAAGTTAAAATATCTTGAATTTGGTTTCCATCTGCATTTTCCAATAACCAGTCACCGTTATCTAATGAATTCATTGCTTGTTGCATGCCTTTAAAAATCAAATCATTTTTAAATAAAGAATAGTATAATTTGTTGCATTCAATACGAGCACGCATGCAGGTTTTGATAAAATTAATATCATTAAATTCAGGATTGGTTTTTGATGCTATTAATAATCGTTTTAATCCGAATGTTTCGAAAGCAAGTATTTCTTTATGGTGTTTAGTGATTAGATCAAAAATTGCAATAATAGAATTAGAGTTATAATTAGTGCTACTTATTATTGAATCTAAAAGTACTAATTCTAATTCCAGAGGTGTAAGTTTTTCAATTGTAGTAACAAATTCTTTGCTTTTCAGTGATGTAATTAAGGTTTCTTCTTTATCGTTTTTTAAATTGCCAAAAGTAGTATGGAATAAATTTTTATATTCATTTAATTGATAAGGAGTAAAGCGGTCGCTTAATTCTACAATTGAAGTCAAATTGGCTATCTTGTTTTTGTCAAAATCAATAAATGATTTCATATGGAAGTTTATGTCAGTAATTAAATTTTTTAAAATGGTTGGATTTAAATTAGATTGTATCCAAGTGTTTTGGAAATTTATTAAAATATTCAAAATCTCCAACATAGCTTTCGGATTTTTTTTATATCCGTTTTCGTTTTTTAACTTACTAAAAGATTTCCATGCTGCTAAGTACTCTTCAGGCCATGTGAATGATTCTGGTAAAGCTTCCGTTTCATTAGTAAGTACTTTGGTAGGTGGAACAATTGGAAATTGTTTTCCCCATCCAATTAAGAATGAATTTTGTGTATTCCCATAAATCTTAAAGCATTTGACATTTATTGCGTTATTAACAATTTCTGATATGTTTTTTAAATTGAAGTAGCTGTTAAACCCAGATAGTTGCTTTTGTATAAGACGATCAAGGGTACTATATAACTGGTCGTAAAATAGAGTGTCATAAATGCCTTTTTGGTGACTGAATCCACCTTCACCTGAAGTACTCCATAAATGAAAATTTATAGATTCTGCAGAAAAGCCATGAACCTCTTTATATTTTGTTTTTGCTAATTCAACGGTTTTTTTTATTTCAAACCCAAGATCCCAAAGCAATCCACCGTGACTTATATTATTCCATGGGGCCATTACATCGATAAATACAAGCCTATTTTTACACGGAAATTCCATTATTAAATACAATATTTCTGATAATGGAATACCATTTGCGTTTGAATTTGTTCCGTAGTTGCTCGGTAAAAGTGTTATATCGCCGTCACCGGATGGTAAAGCTCTTCCATCAATTCTAAAAACTATGTTTTCATGACTACCAGCTTTGTTTTTTTTATTTAAAAATTCTAGTATTTCCTTTTCTGTTTGAAGGGGGCCTTTAAGAGTTGGAAATAGATTTAAAGACAAATTGTTTGTAAAATTATTTAGATGGATCCTTAAATCACCAGACTGCGACATTGACAAATCTTCGTACTTAAGAATGCTAATGGGGACAAGATAACCACCATTTCTAGGCCCTATTTGAATAATTGAAAAAAAAGCAAACCCCAACCACAACAAAAAAAATAAAAATATAATAATTTTTACTAATTTTAAACGATTAAAAATATTACAAAATAAATCTGGTAATAAGCGTTCTTTACTAGAATGTGACCATTTGCTTTCATTTTCTGTTTTGTTAATCATGATTCCACATATATATTTTGGAAACCAAATGAAAATTTAGGGTAAGGTTAAAACTGGCCCAGGTAATATAGCATCAGGGTCTGGTGAAGTTAAATCTGAAAATTCTAAAAACATCCCTCGAGATTCAGCATCTTTTTTTATTCTGTCTACAGAAGTAAAGATTATTCCTGTTGGTAACGGAATAATGTCATTGTCCGTTGGCCACAATATACAAACTGTTCGACCACTGTTTTTGAACCAATGGGTTTCGACATTAATGTCAATTAATTGTTCAAATTTAATTGATAACTGCATGTTTAAAGGATGGATTATATTTATCACTAAAGCATTTTGTAATTCTATTGTACCGTTTTTGTTTTTTAAATAACAATCTTGTTGATTGCATGTTGATATAAGAACTGTCTTTCCGTCAAGTTGAATTTTTTTTCTTTCTAAATCATTCCAAGTTTTATAGTCAATGTCCTTATCTAGCCGGGATAAAAATGATGTTTCTTGGTCTGAATTCCACCATAAAGAAACTATAGGAGTTAATGATATATTTTTTAACTGATCTAAAGGCCAATTTAATGATTCAATGGTCCAAGCTTGGGCTGGAAAGTTATGAAATTTACTTGTTTTGAATGATAATGGTTCGGAATTTTTATTGTTATGTTTTAGCTCCCACCAAACTTGTTTTGGTTTAATTTGAGAAAAGAGAACTTCTTTGGAATTATACTTCTTCTCTAATACTGTAAATAATTTGCAATTTTTATCAATTAATTTATTCGATAAAACTGCAGAACGCCAGTCTTGTTTTTCAATGCTTGGTTTCTCAATATAATCTGTTTCCGATATGAGGATCCTTTTAAATTCAAAAGGGCTATAAGTATCTGACTTTTCTATTCCAATAATTAGTCTGTCATTTTGTTCTAATTTAATCTCTTTATTAGACGCAGGATATTCTTTAAGTTTTACATTGTAAAATCCAGGTTTTATTCCATTTGGTAACCAATGGTCTCCAGATCCTTGTTTAGATATTTCGACTGTTTTGTTATTTAATTCTTTAGCTTTAAAATTGTTTAAATCATCAATTCTAATAAATGCAGAAGGAGTAATAAACCTGTTAATTTTTGCTACCACCTCATCAAGGGAATTTACATTAACAAAATTGCCAGGAGGGTCGATTTGTTCAATGATAGAAAATTGAGATTTCATTTCAGTCTCTTCTTCAGGATTTGCTCGAAATCCAACAATTTGTACTTGGACATTTTTTTCATTTAATAAAGAAAATAAAATGGATGAGGCATTTTTGCTATTAGGATTTAGACTTTTATCTTTCTTTATTCTGTTGTCCAAACCGTCTGTTAAAACTATCATCATTTTTGCCCCTTCATACTTCACAATATCATTAAGGGCCAAGGACATTGCGTGAATTATTGGTGAAGCATTCCACGGTTCAACTGATGGGTATTTTAACTTCGATAGTAATGTTTTTTTATTCTCAGAATTGTCAGGATCCCAAGAAACAGGTTCAATTATTTGGATTATATTTTTTTCGGGTTCAAGTACTGTTTTTCCAGGACCTACGGCCTGTCCAAATATCCATACGCTTATCGTTACACCTTTTGGGATTTTTGTTAATACTTTTTCTAGAGCTAAAACGGCTTGAAAGTATTTTGAGTCTTCAATTGATGTGTTCTCTAATGGTCCCATACTTCCTGAACAATCAAGAACAAATGTAATAGAGCCTAATCCATTTGCTATTTGACTTAAATTTGAGTTTGATCTAAATGCAATGTTTGCACTATTATAGGGTACCATTTCTTGATTCACGATATTAGCTTGGTTTCTTATTTCGATTGGTATTTCGAGGTTGAAAAATTTTCCCCTAAAAAAACATTGAAATTTAGCAAATGCATTTTCTATTTCTGTCTTGTTCGATAAGGCCATTTTTCTTTCTAAATTAAGGGTTATTGTTGATGTTTTATTTTCTTGGTTTTGAATATCAATTAATTTAGGGGTTAGAATATCCCAATATTTGTCCATGTTTTTAAGGGAGTCAGAAACCTTTACTCCAACAGCTATTTTTCCATTCAATGTTAGGTTTTTGTTTGAGGAAGTGAATCCAATTTCAATATCTCTTTTTCTTTCGAATGCCCAAGGGATTTCGCCATTGTATCCAGAAATTAATTCAGATTCTTTTTTTACTTTAATTATATTAAGTAAAGTATTATCAAGTAATTTTTTACAAATCTCAGTGATATCTGTAGGACCTTGCATCTTGTTAACATCAAGTAAAATCTGATTAATTAAGGTTAAATAATATGGTTCTTTGTTTTCTTCAACCGAATAAAGATGATCTTGCCATGTTCGAAATGCTTGCCAACATAAAAAATCTCTTGTTTCGGCTTTTTTTAAAATTAATGATATTGATGTGTCATTTAATATCTCTTCGGTGAGTAACCATGGGAAGGTTCTTGATATTGTTTCGACTTCCTTGAGGGATGAGTAAGTAATTGGGAAACCCTTTTGTGGCAATGATGATTGGTTTGATTGTAAAAAATTCATCAGACTTGATAATGTTTCTTCCTGAGATGATATACACTTGTCGATTTGCATCTTTGCTAATTTGTTTATTTCCGATATATCGTTTTTATTAGAAGCAAGTTTTAATCTTTCATGCAATTCTGTAAGTTTTTCCAATATTTTAGAAAATTCTGGAGATGTTTTTTTTATATTTATTCCAAATGATTTTAACCAACAGCTTATATTTAGAATATTACTTTTGTGTTTATTTGTTTCGATGTTATCTTCTCGGTAAACTTCGTCGTCTTTATAAGCATTTAGTTTATCAGTAAAAAACTTTTCGATTTTTGATTGGTTAATTAATAATCTAGATCTTAATTCAATTGAAAAAAACGGGGTATTCAAGAGGTTTTTTATTAATAACCAACTTTGAATTGACTCTTCACCAATTGCTTTTAATGCTAAGGTGTTTAACTTTTCTTTTATTGTGCTATTTATATTGTTTGCTTTCGAAACAATTGAATTTAGTTCAATTAAAGTGTCATTATTTATATTGTAACTAAATTCGACATTCAGTTTTCCATCTTTATTTATCTGTGGTGATGGAAGATAGATTAGTAAGTTATTTATTTTGTGATACATATCCCATAGTTCGTTAATTGCGTCTGCCCAGTTGTAAGGTGTATCTTCGAAATCGGAATTGTAGGTAGGGTTTGTTAAAATTAACCAATGCGTCAGCCAAGGCAATTCGCTGGCAAGTTTATCTCTTAATCCAAAGCTTGATTGAAGTATATTTGCAGTTTCATTTGCTTCTTTGTACAAAAATTCTGCCTGCATTTGCAAATCTATATGGCTCGTCATGTCATTTTTTGATGAACTTAATGATAGATCTTGGCTAAGTGATTTTAGATTGTCAGCTTTAGTGACTGTATTTGAAATATATGGCCATATTTTTTCGCTATATGGATGAATTTTATCGTTTGAACCTAAACCAAATGATGATTTTTCTGAATTAAGTTTTAAATTAATTAAATTCTCGAATTTTAAACCATTATCAGTGCTTTCTTGGTTGTTAACATTTTTTTTGTTTTTTGGTTTATAAATGTGGCCTGTTTGTATTTCGTTAGGGTAGTAAGAATCTTCATCTAATATTGTTGAAACATTTTCAATACTATTTTCTAGGTTCACTGAGGGAGTGGCAATTGCTACATCCATCATCCTTTGTGCCAAAAAAAATGTTATCCTTCTTTGGATATATTCTGGAGTTCCTTTTTTTTTCATGTCATTAAATGGGTCTTTAATTGAACTTGATTTTTCTTTGTCAAAATTTTTATAAATTAATTCCGCTTCTTGTTTTTCATAAACGGGAACACCTTCCAACCACATGTACTGAAATCCGTTTGTTTCCGATTGTAAATTAAGTTTTTTTCTTTCCATTATTTTATTTTCCAACTTCTTCATTTCTACTGAAAGTTTTTTTGATTCGGTGTTTGCGCCCTGTTTTTTTAATGATTCTAAACGGATGCACATTTTTTCATATTCTCGCCATAATTCTGGAGCGTACACTGTAGGAGTAGTACCCTGTTGCATTAAGTCGGTGTAATTTGACCAAGTCTCTTTGACTATAGAACTGTAATCATTTACAAAAAAAGGATCCTTTAGGTTCGGTGATGAATAAATTTTCGGTAACAGTAAAAATGCTTTATTGGCTCGTAATTCGCCTTCTTTTCCTATAGGATACCATTTAATATCTTCTGTTAATTTTTTATTTTGATTTTTAGGTTTTGATTCTAAAGCATTGATAATCCCGAAAAATTTTGAGTTATTTTGTAATTCCTCTGTTCCGATTAATAAAGTTATTATTTTATTCCAGAAGGGGGTTAGCCCGAACACTTCTTCATTTATCATTATTTCTTTATTTGTATTTGGTACAATTAAGTTTAAGTTTGGTATTGCTTCTATTTTTTCGTTTTCGTATTCGTTACTTAATAAGATATCTGGCCCAGCTTTACCAAGTGTTGTCCTATTGCTTACAGGGTCTAATATTATTATTTTGCTCATTTTTTCTGGTAGTTTCCGCATCTCGTCGATTATCGAGTTAAATCTTATTTTTCCTTTCCCATCATCGTTGGGGTGGGCATCGTTTTTTAGTAGGAATAATCCATTTTCATCATAATCCAAAGCCATCGAAATTATTACTATTGTGACTTTTGATTTTGGATTGATTTCTGGGAATTTAAAATTTATTTCCCTTGTTGGCACAATCAATGGTTCAACTTGTGTTATTCCGAAAGATGAATAATTACCAATCCAGTTTGAAATTTGCTCTAAAATGCGTTTTCCTTCATAATTTGAAGGTACATTTGTATTGGTTTCATAACCTGCCCCAATAAATACTACACTTGTTTTTCCTGGGGATGCTAGGAGCGAGATTAAGAAGATCAATAAGCCAGCAAATGTAAGTGTAAGAATTAAAATAAACCAGAATAGTGGTTTAAAAAGCTTTATGTTTTTAAATTGGTATGAAAATTCGTTTTCTTTAAGCCAATCAATTTGATTGGTTTTTTCTGTTTTTTTTTGATTATCAAACCATTTCATTACTTATTCCATGGTTAATTGTATTTTTCACTAGGGCAATCGGTTTAATAATTTCTTATATTAATCAAATCGTAAGAATGTTGTTCAAACAATCTCAAAAAAGTATCTTTCGGAATTTAATTTTAGGTCTCAATCCGTAATATTACAAGTTCAAGTATTATTCTATTTATTAATAGATTTGTTAAAGTTGTTATAATCATTATTTTTTTTTATATTATTGTTTTTTTAAGATTTTTGGTTCTTAGCTATATTTAGGTGTTCTGGTTATAAGGTATTTTTTACAATTTAGTTTGATTGTTTTTTAAGTGTGGTTTTTTAATTTTTCAAAATATTGATTTTATATGCACTTATGAATGTTTTATTAATTGCAATTTTAGGTTATTCATTTAGTTTGTAATATGATTTTTAGCTTATGAATCCTTCCTTTTTATTAGAATCTATTTTTCGGAATTGGTTGAAATGTCTGCCTTTTCTAAACTAGTTATAACTTTTTCAGGAACCATAAAAAGAGTGAAGTTCATGCTGATTTCTTCAGTAGCGGATTGTATTTTTATTATTTTTTGGTCTTGGATTGGTCCAGATATTCTTTTTTCGTTTAGACGGAACGCAAGACTCAACGTTTTGCAAACTTCGATCCATTCTTCGTTGCTAGATTCTGTTAATATTTTGAAATATGCAAATCTGCTTGGTAAAATTATAGGAGGTTTTGATATTGGTATAAGTTTTAAGCCTGCCCTACCCGAGCGGAAAACCATATCTACTCTTGGGGAACTTGCAACTTTTAAATCCAAAAATCCTGGTTGTGTGAGGTTTAGTATTAATTGTTCAGGGGAAACAGATCCTTGGACCCCTATAAACATTTGCCACCCTTTCTCAACCCAACCGGATTCCAATGGGACTTCCATTCTCAGACCGGCACCAATAAAAGGTCTTTCTTTGTATTCGGGTTCGACTAAAAGGTTGAGGATATTTTCAATGATTAATCTTATTTGGAAAAAAGTTTTTCCGAGTTGATCATGGTCGTAAAGCGGGATTTCTGGTGGAATCCGTTCTGGTGTGAAAAAGCCAATTTTTCCAATGATTTTTGAGAATTCTAAGTAAACTAAAAAAGGATGTAATCCCGGGGAATGTACTAGCGGGGACATATTAGACTTTACTTCTCCCAACGCTTGCAATTGCAAAAAAGTAAATCTGCCAATATCTGTAGACATAAAACCTACCGCTGGCAGTTGCCTTACTAATACATCTAGTTTTCGGGAAACTCTATCGTATATAATGTCGATAATTTCATTTTTTAAATTAGGCCATATTTCGCAGCAAAGCAGGGGGGGTATGAAAGTGTTTATTATTTGTGGGGATCCTACTGAGTTTGATGATTTCTCAAGTTGCACAAGGGGGATTTTCCAGTAACCAGACAGGTTTTCCGTTTCCAATGCTAGCTTAAAATTAAGGTAACGTACTTCAACTATTTCAGGGTTAGTTCCAGTATTTTCATCAAGGATTTCGCGGTTTTCAACTCGCCATCTTGGCATGGAATCCACTGAAGTTGAAGGACTTGACGAGAATTGAGGAACCGCCAAATAAACTGTGAGCTTAGATGAATTTTCAAAGTGTTTTTTTAAATCCAGAACGGGAATGGTTCTGTCTTCTGGTGCTACAACTATAGTCCCATCGGGCATTCTAGCTTTAATACAAGTTACTATGAGGCGAAAATTCTCAAGGGCAGAACGATTTAATTTAAGCTCCCAGAAGCCCCAGTTAAAAGTAAAAAGACTATTGATCAATAATGCGCTATTATCAAAAGCACATTTGTCAGCCACTTGAAAATGTTGCGGCCTTAAGAACATTCCCTCGTTCCAATGAATGCCCCTGAATTCCATTTAATCCTCATGTAAAACTAATTTATATTTCGTTATTTTTATCAGAAACTATTCCATTTGCAACGGAATTATGATAGTTTATTTCAATAATCGTACTGATCCTTTTATGTAATAATATTAATTTTTTGATATGTGGGCAGGGTTTAATTAATGCAACCATTATTGGCTAAGCCTATTCTAAAAGTTTTCCATAGAGCTTTTATAGTTTTAAATTCCATTGATAAAAATGTTGATCTTAATTTTTTTGCCGAAAGAGCAATTTTGTCTGATTTGGTTATGGATATTCCAGAAATTGAATTGGTTCCTAAAAAGAAAATAAAATCCGATTTTAATGATGGAACCTCTTCAGGGGTATTTAATAATTTACTGAATCGGTCGGAATTTATGGGGCTTAGGTATCCGATTATTTGTTGGCTTGATGAATTGTTTACCCACCCTTCCTGCGCTTGGGCTGACAAATGGAATGAGCAAAAATTTGAAATACACTTTTTTGATTCCAATGACAGAGCATGGCAATTTTGGGATCAAGCAAAACTTGCCGAACAATTCAGCACCCTTGACTATCTGGAAGTGTTTTTTCTTGCAAGTGTTTTGGGTTTCCATGGCACAAAAAATGATGATTCTCCAGAGTTGATAGGCTGGCAAAATAAAATTGCTTCTAAACTTGCCGATAGAAAAAACGCAATGAATTTTGCATGGGATTCTCCAATGCAAACAAACGTTTATCCAAGGGTTTACGCAAAAGCATTTAAATCTATGGTTGTAATAACCGGTTTATTGTTTTCTGCCACCGTTCCGATCATAGCATTTCTTTTTTTTTCCTGGCTAAGTTCTAACTAATCTAGGGGTTTATTTACATGGCGGATTGGTTTGTTTTTATAGCTGGTTGGTTATGGGCTGTAATTGCACCTTTTAGTAAGCATTATTCCTCATCCAAGTCGCTTTTGTTGGTTTTAAGATGGGCGCTTCATTTTTTACTAGTTTTACTCTGTTTGTTTGTTCTTAAGCTTTTGCATGAGTATTCAGGATTTCAAAGGTTTGTTAGATCTCCAGGACCGGGAATCCGTGAACACTGGTTACAATTCTTTTTTTTGATTTTATATGGTCATATTTGGATGATTTGGTTTCTTTGGTTTTATTCTTCGTTTTTTTTAGATTCATCCCCTTTTCCAGATATTGATTCTGATTGGGATAGCAGTTTGAAAACAACAAAAATTCAAAGTGTTGATATATCAACAACTCCAATTTTTTTAACCATTGGGCATCCTGTATCAGGAGTGAATCATTTATTGAAATTACATTCTCAAAATATAAATAACATGATTTGGCAAGACTCTCTTTGTCTCCCCACCGTTGATGGGGTTTTTATTACTTACGGAAACAACTGTGGTCTCGGCGCTTTGGAGTCAAAACTTGCTGGTGAATACCTAGAATCATGGAAATTGTTTTCTGAAAATCAATCAGTATCTGGATTTGATTTTATAGCGGATACTGGTAACGATGTAAATATAACGAGTTCTTCTAATTCTGAATCTATAACCCCTTCAGGTGCCCCTCTATCGGAATCTTTACCACTACAAACTTCAACAAGTCGGAAAGTTTCTCCATCTATAGTGCCAGTGAAAACTTTAAAAAAAGATGCAGGCACTTTTAATTTGCCTAGAGAAGGGATAAATCGCAGATGTTCTTATTTTACTAATAAGGTTGTTGATCTTAGATTTCCTCTTTGTCCTGCAAATGGAATTGCTGTAGTAGTTCCTATACCTTACTTGACACAATTAAATATAAATTCCATTCTTGCTTCTGCACAAAATGATCTTCTTCTTATACGTGATAATCTTCAGATTGAATGCCCTATTTTTGTTTTTTTTAGCGATATCGATCAAGTTCCTGGTTTTGAAGAAGTTGCCCCATTGCTTAAATTAAATAAATCGAACGAACCTTTTGGTGTAGCTTTTTCGTCTTGTTCAAATAATCTTGATTCCAATGAGGTTGCCAAAAAAATTACGAATGCTGTTACTTGGTCTTTGATCGAGTGGTTGCCAAAAACGATTTATCCATTCTTGAAAAAACACAATACAACTAGAAATGAGAGTGCTAGCGTTGTTAGATTTTTATCCATTTTGTGGAAACTTGAACCTGTTCTATCTCAATTTGCTGCAAAATTATTAACGCCTGATAACAAAAAGCCATTTCTAGCAGGTGGTTGTTTTTTTATTGCAACTGGAAACGAGCAGAATCTTCAAGATTTTTATGAACCTGCTTTTAAAAATATGGTCAAATTACAAAATTTCGTTTCATGGACTAGCTTAGCTTTTTATCAAGATAGAATCAGGACCATTTTTACTTGGATTGGGTATTTGTTATTATTAATCTGGATTAGTTTTGTGTTTTTTCTTTTATGGAACATTGTTTTTTAATTCTGTCCAAACTATTCATTAGGGCTAGAAGAATCTGGGTTATTTAATTTTGGATTTGGGGTAAGAATAGATCCTTCCATCTTATTTTTAATCATGTCCATGGTTGTTATTTTGGTTGGTTCTGTTCCCATTATGCCTGTAAATGTTTGTATAGTTATTGATGAGTTTTTCTGGGTAAAAACTGGGATTTTAACCGTTGTTTCAAATTCTTCCGGAACAAGTTCGATGCATTTTACAATTATGGTTGATGTTACAGGGATTTGTTTTACCACTTTCTTGTTTTTACCTGATGCTTCGTCAAAAACCAATTCTTCTACTTCATTAACAGATTGAATTAATCTTTCTTCTTCTTTTTCTTTAGGTACCATGATTATCACTTTTCGTTTTTCTTCCCTGTAAGTAACTTCGGTTTCAATGATTGGTAAAACATTGAAAATTGGTTTTATCAACACCTTTGGTTCATATGTAAGTTCTTGCTTTTCGTAAATTTTTACATTTATATTTTTAAAAATATCAGATCTTAAACAATCAATAACTGGTTGTTCAAATGATAATTTAGAATTATGCTTGCTCCAATGTTTTGTTTTTTTAACTGGTTCATAAGGTTTGATTGTTTCTTTTGGTTCTTCTGACATACTTCTTGGTTCTGATGCCGAAGGTTGATTAGGATTTAATTTTGGTAAAATTGGTAATAAATTTTTAGGTGAATCATTTGTTGTTTGATTGTCGTTTTGTTCAATGCTTGGAAAATTATCTTGTTTTAATTGCGAATGATTTGGAATAATCTTTTCATACTTACCAGTTTTAGTATCTCTTTCGCTTGCAAGATTACCTTTTATTAATGCTTGAGAATTAGGTTTAAATGTTGGTTTATTTTTGATTGGATCTGTAATTACAATTGGGCTTACATATTCATTTAAGTCTGGGCCAGATATGTTTTTAACCTCTTCTTCAGTTTTTAAATATTCCGATATATTTTGTTGGGAATTTTTTTTTGTTGTTTGGTTTGAGATGTGGTTTAAATCTTCGTTTCGTTTAATTTGATTAATATTGGGTTCTGACTGTTTAATTATAATTTCGTGTTTGTTTTTTTGTTTTTCTGGATTTGTTGATTCAAATTTTGGGAAAATTGGAAGAGGAGGGGCTGGAGATTGTTTGATAATATTTAATTTTGGATTTAAATCTTTAGCGTTGTTTTTTTTTATATCTTCGATTGTATTTGATTTGTTTTCGTTGTCTGTTGGGTTTTTATATACATTGTTTTTCCCTTGGATATCTGGGAGAAACGTAGGTCGACTTTGACTATTTTGTGATATTTGGACTGAAATAAACATGAAGTAAACAATGATATATTTCATATCCAACTCCTTCTGGGTTTCCTATTTCCTATTTAAGAAAGATCGCTTTCAAAATTTAAATGTCAAATTTATTTATAATCTTTTTGATTATTTGATTGCATTTTTGCTGATTTAATTGTTTTTTTTTTTGTAGTTTAACAAATTCGTTTTATTGACGAATTCGATTTATTGGTTTTTATTTTTATTTTCAAAACATCGTATTTCGATTTTTTTTAAATAATGTCCTTTTTTAAATATTAGTTCACATTTACTTTCTATTTTTAATTGTTTAGAAAATTTCGGTTTGAGAAATACCCTGTCAATTTTGACGGCTTTTAGTAATTGAATTATTGCTTGATAAAAGTAGGTGTAATCTAAATTCTTTCGGGTAATCGAGGGAGTGTAGTGATAAAAAAAAGGGAAATCAATAAACTGCACCCGATTTTGTCCACAGTAAGTTAAGAGGGTAACGGTTAGGCAAGATTGGGCAGGTGTTTTTTTCTAATTCAAGAGTTGTATTTTGTTTTCCAATGCAATTCGTGTTCCTCCGGCGAGATATATCCCAAGGCAGAATGAATTCGTTTGCGGTTGTAAAAGCATTCAATGAATTCAAAGATTTCCTGAGCGGTTTGCTCTC
>Ga0114974_10000193_pt1 | contig 54230 bp, 65 predicted proteins | sample S_130206_EF_Meta_FD_87318 | JGI IMG/M metagenome (GOLD analysis project Ga0114974, IMG submission 87318) | Freshwater microbial communities from Lake Simoncouche, Canada to study carbon cycling - S_130206_EF_MetaG | ecosystem: Environmental > Aquatic > Freshwater > Lake | place: Lake...
CGAAACAAGGTCTATATCCCTGTACATGCCTGTTCCGACACGTTTTTCAAACTCAAGGCGCGTGATGTACATCACATGCGTCTTGCGCTCTGCGGTGTAGAAGCTGGTCGCGCTGTAAGGCAAGTAGACATCGTCAATCGGGACGAAGACAGCCAGCGGGCGATTGCGCTGGTCATCCCAGACAAGCTTCATGTATTGCGCGCCGCCGAGCGGGATCTGGGTCGTCATCTGCTCCAATTCGGGGCGGAACTCGACCATCTGCTGAGTCAGCTGCCAGTTCAGGAACTTCTCCTTGCGGAGGGCTTTTTCCATCTTGGCTTGCGTAATTTCACCGGGGATAAATTGTTTAACCGGCCCATTAGCAGGAAACAATTCCTTAATTACACGGGAAGAAAAATCTATGCAAGCTTCGGTGAGCATAGGATGCACAACCTTGGAAGCGCCTTGGAAATCAGCGCCACCGGGGGCGTCATCGCCCAATCCTGTACGGCGCAAACCTTCTTCATATTGCTTGTCGCGAAGTGACCTAGCTTCTTTGTCTCTATCAATAAATTCAAGGAGTTGACTGGAAATTGACATCATCTCCGAGCCACTCATGTCTTCCGCTAGGTTGACATAGAACTCGGCGTTTTCCGTCATATCAGGCCCTTCGAGGGTGACGACAGCAGAGCCGTCCTCATTCTCCTCGACATCGCTCTCCTCATCGGGCTCCATCTCCAGCTCGACGCCCTTGTCTTCATCTTCCATGGTAATTCCTTACGAATTTCTGAGGGTTGATAGAGGCGATTGGCCAAGAGCATACCCCACATTTGGGTTTTGCGGTACTGGGGCCACCGCTGGTGCTGCGTTGGTGTTACGCGCCCCGAGGGTTTGTTGCAAGACAGACATTCCGGGAGCAGCTGCGGCAGGCGCAGGAGCCATCGGTGATGCATGAGGAGCATCAGATCCAACAGTATCGCTGGGGGCCATCCCCGGAGGCTGAGCGATGATCCCAACAGGCCCTTGCCCATCTGTAAACGCCATCGTCGGGAAAGACGACATGGTAGGCATTGAAGGGGGATTCTGTGGGGATACTAAGCCGCCGTCAGCAAAGTAAGCGTCGGCGTCGAAGTAGCCGCCGCCTGCCGCAGTGACCTCTTGGGTATATGGCCTGAAGAACGCTGTCTCCGCGCCAGAACCGTATGTGCTGGAGGGACCGCCAAGGCCCGCATATTCGCGTCCGTAGATGTACCTTTTTTGAGCACCACCACCGCCGCTGGTGGTATCCGCGCCGCCACCAGTGATAGTATCGGCTCCGCCGCCGCCGGTATTATCGGTGCCACCGCCGCCGCCAAGGCTATCCTGAATCGTGGTTGTCGCTGCGCCCGAACCGGATCCACCTGACCCAGACCCGCCGTCACCGCCTGCTCCGCCTGAATCACTTGCGCCGCCTGAACCGCCTGAACCGCCTGAACCTGCATTTCCGCTACCAGCCCCCTCCGAACCGGCTCCGCCCGCCCCAGCTCCGCCTGCCCCAGCGCTACCGGATCCAGACCCAGACCCAGCGCCAGCGTCTCCTGCACCAGCACCAGCACCAGCACCAGCACCAGCACCAGCACCAGCACCAGAGCCAGCACTACCAGAGCCAGCACTGCCAGAGCCAGAGCTGGCGCTGCCTGCACCTGCACCTGAATCTGCACCAGAACTCCCCGCAGCCACAGACTTGTCAGCGCCAATAGCGGCAAGCAACCCGGCGGCTTCAGCGGCCTTGGCTTGTTCCGCCGTCATGCCCAAAGTGCCGTAGGGATTCGTCGTAGCAGTTTCGGTCTTGTTGCTGTCCAACATACGCTGATCAAGAATTTCCTGACCCCTAGCGGTGTTGGCGATCTCGACGCCATTTTTATCAACTGTAATGTCAGGCTGAGAGCTCGCAGCGCCAGCTCTGGCATCCGCCGCCCACAAGCCAGATACTTCATTGGGGTGGGTATTCACCCAATTCTGCATGGCTGTCTGGTCAGCAAATTGCTGCATATAGCTCAAAAGGTTGCCCTTTTCCGCAGCAGCCTTGGCTCCAGCGGATATATCCTGATTTTGCGTGGTGGTATTCTGAGAAGAGCCTCGACCGCTCTGCGTTCCAAAAACGCCCTGCGTAGCGGCTTGCGCGCCTCCAATGCCAATCCCACTCAAAATGTCCGCGATAGCTTGGCCAATGCTGGATGTTCCGCCGGATTCAGTTTGGCTTGCATTGCTGCCTCTATCGCCAGAGGCGTCTTTCTCCCCTGTATCAGCAGTCGAAGCGGACTGATTTGAGTTTGCAGCAGACTGGGTTGCAGCTGCCTGCTGGGCTTGTAAATCAGCAATCACATCATCAATATTTGACAGGCTTAACACCTCGTCTGGGTCTGACTGGGAAACGGAAAGAGACATACCCGGACCAGTAATCGTAGCAAAATTGTCGGCAATCTGATCAGCTGTCAGGCCAAGCGTATTAGCAAACTGATCCGCAGTTAGATTAGCGGCAGCCTCTTCAGCGTTCTGCGACGGCATATCAGCAGAGTTTTCCTCACCAGCACCAGCCGCACCAGCCGCACCAGCACCAGCCGCACCAGCACCAGCCGCACCAGCGCCAGCTTCACCAGCGCCAGCTTCACCAGCACCAGCCGCACCGGCGCCTGCCTCACCAGCACCAGCTTCACCAGCGCCAGCCTCACCGGCACCAGCCTCACCGGCGCCTGCGCCCTCCCCACCTGCACCTTCACCACCGCCTTCACCACCGCCTTCACCACCGCCTTCTCCGCCACCCTCTCCACCGCCGCCTTCGCCACCACCGCCAGCATCGCCGCCACCGCCACCATCATCGCCACCACCGCCGCCGTCACCACCCCCGTCACCACCGCCATCGCCGCCGCAACCTTGAGATATCAAGGCAACAGTCTTGCTTTCATGGATGTCAGCCCAAGCTCCGCCAAGCATATCCAGCAATGCTCGCTGCTCAGCCGTGATCAGGGGGATGACCTTCGCCGAAAGCCGATCAAGGGGGATCTGAGCAACCAGAGCTTTCGCCACCGGGTTCTCGTCGGCCACATAATGCTTGAGCAGCTTGGCAGCCAAGGCCCGGAGGTCGTTGTCGTTCATGGCGTGATCATCCGTTCTAGGTTCGGGTATTTCGCCAATTTTACACCATTATCAATGAGATTGGCTACCTCGATCAAACGAAGAGCTTCAATGTCAACCTCAAGCTTCTCGCCAGTCCTGTAATCGCGCACGTCGCCGCTCTCCAGTCCATCAGGTCGGTTGATGCGGGAGAAGTCCCAAGCAAGTTGCTCGGCGCGCTCCCCAAACAGCCCAGCGATGATCGGTCGCTGCTCTGGCTTCACCGTCACCGTCTGGAACACGCTGGTCCCGTAGATCGAATGCAAGCCGCCGCCAAGCGCCACATCCTCGTCAGCGCCCATGCGCAAGAGATCGTCATATGTGTTGACCAAATGCTCACCGAGAGTGCGCCCAACATGCGACTGATGCATCTTGCGAAACGCTCCAAGCCGCTTGAGCGCGGTGAACAGCAGGTGCCGCTTACTCACGAGGCTTCCCCTTCAACACAAGCACCTTGCGGATCGTCGGGCAGATTCGGCTTACGCCTCGTCCAGCATGCTTCACATTGCCCGGGAAGATCGTCATGCGGCCATAACGGGGCAAAACAGCTTTCACAACGTCATCATCGTCATTGAAGAACACGGTTTCGCCAGCCCACTCGGGTTTCCAGTCTTTTTCAACGTAAATAATGCACGTTTCGTCGGTTGAGAACTTGGAATCGCGATGGATGTAGCCCTCAACGCCATAAGTGTGAGCATTCGAGTAGGCGCGCACCAAAACCGGCGTCGTCGGCATAAAACGAGGCTGGATGTAGTCCCAGAGATCGCGGATGCACTGCGGAACTTCGTGATAGACCTCTTCACGCTCTATTTTGCTGTCAGAAAGCACCACATTCCAGTGTCCAAAACCCAACATTTGGCTGGATTTCCAACCATATCGCCAATTCCGGCTGTCAATTTCGTCAATCGCAGCGTCCAACAAGTTCTGCGGAATCTTTCCGTCATAACAGCGGATCTTGTCTGCCTCGGTGATCTCTTTTGCGGCCTCAAGAAGGCTCGCATCAGCCTTCAGCAGTTCCATTAATGCCGTGATCGGGTCCATTCTAGATCCTTTTGCTGATTTTATTCAGTGCTTCAGCCATTACTGGGCGGCTTTTAAGAACAGAACTGCCCAGAGCGCTGCCAACAGCCTCGCGAGTCCGTTGCATCGCCTCCTTGCCCTTCGTCCTATGCATCCGTGGACCCATGTGATCGGATCCAAGGAACTTGTGCGGCCCACCCATCATTTCGTTGAGGCGGGCAAAGGTGTGCGCAGAAGATTTATACTTCTGGAACCGCCTCATCAAGCCGACAACGTCGCCGTTCATGATCTGCTTGGCGTACTCAATCGCCCGCTCAGGTGGTATGAACATGCCGCTCGCCACCCTTATGAGGTAGGCAAGGTGCCGCAGATCCATCCCATCGTTGTGCGCGATTGCGGCAATGTCGCTGGCAACCTCGTCCACCTGCTCGGGGATGCTTTTTGCTTCTACTTGGCCGCCTTCTGCAAAACCTTTTTTGGCGGCATCGCGCGCAGCCTTCTTCTGCGCCTTGAGCTTCTCGGCTTTGGCGATAGCCTTGCGGGACTTCTCAAGTTGGTTGACCGTCGTTTTCACGTTTTTTTCTTGGTGGGCGACGGCATCATCATATTCACGGAAGAACTTTCCATCGCCAAGCGAATAGCTGCCGTCATGGCGCGGATCATAGACCATATGCAGGACATCTGGATTACCCTTGTTGAACGTGCCAAACGTCTGGGCATTCCAGTCTGCCGGGGCATACTCGGGGTTGAACGCCATTCGAGACGTTGTTTTGAACCCGCTTTCGCCGTAAATCGTCGGCAAAACAGTGTCATATGCGTCGAGCTTGCGCCCACCCTGCGCTATAGCAAGATCCAGCAACGGGTTTGAGACGCCCCTGTGCGGGCCGCCGGGTTTGTTGAAGACAGAGACGATGTCGTCGCCCTTCAAAGCAAAACCAGCCGTGCCGTCCGGGGTCAGGAACAGTCGCATGTCCTTGTACTCAGCGGGATCATAGAGCGACACCGCAGCCCCAAACTTAGATTTTTCCTTTGCGTCTTTGATGGCGCTATGGAACGCCTGCGCGGATTGATCGCCAGCCTCCAATTCGTAAACAGGTGGCGTGGATTTGCCATCTGCGTTGTAGACGCGAGAGGCCTTGCGGCTGGGCTGGTAGACTTCCTTCACCGGGGCGTCAAAAACAGGCGGGGCTGCCTTTAGAGCTCGTCCTCGTACTGTTTGATCAACGAGGCCATATGTGCGCGGTATCCCTGATCCGAAGCCTTCTGCGGCCCGGGCTCGGGCGACGGTGCTTCCTGAGACATCGGATACTGCACCTTCAGCAGGTTGGCGAAGAGCTTCTGCGGTTCGGTGCTCGGCATCATTGATGAGCTTATCGACGCGCTCTCGATTGACTGTTTGGTCTTCATGCCAAGGCCTTCCTTCGGCTGACGTGACGGCAAAGCCACGATCTTTTACTGGAACCTTTATAGCAGAAATCGCCTTCTTGTCCAATGACGGATTTGCCACTGCGGCGTCTTTTCTGGCCTGCTCGGTCAGTTCTCTAGCATAAGCGTTAGCCTCAGCCCGGCCAGCGGGCGTGTTTGCGAACTCTCGCGCCTCGCCGGTGACCGGGTTCACAACTGACGGTGTCGGAGTCGGGATAGCGCCCTTTGTGTGATCTTGCAGGTATTCCTGAAGGCGGCTCATCTCCGCGACAGATAAACGCGCCTCAGACCCGTCTGATCTCGGCATCATGAAGTGGGGGCCTTCCGGGCCACGGAAATACTTAGCCCCATAAGCATAGGTCTGGTAGTCGCCCTGCTTGGAATAGATCCCGGCGAGCGGATCGGCCTCGCCCTGCGCCTGCTTGAGAATCGCCGGAAGGGTTCCGTGCGAGGCCTCCTGATTCGAGCGGGCGACCCACGTCTCCCAGTGGAAACGGCCCGGAGAAGCAGCTTCGGGGCGACCCAAGTCGGCATACATCTTGCCGACGTTCTTCATCAAGGCGTCTTCAAGCGCCTCATAAACGAGGATGCCCTTAGCGCCGTATGTGGCCTCAGCGAGCGAAGAGCCAGTCACAGCGGCCTTGCCGCCAGTTGCCCCCTCGTTTGCAGCCATAAACTCACGCTGAGCTGCGCGGCCCGCCTCGGTAGGGGGGAACCGCTTAACAGTACCATCGGCAAGCTCGACTGTGGGGACGGAAATGCCGTCCCAGATGTTGATGTCGCCGTAGCGGCCATCGTCCCACACGTTCTTCAACTGGATCCGGTCGATGACCATCACGTCATCACGTCCGGTCGCCAGCAGGATGAACGACACAACCTTGTTATCGATACCGACGCCCTCGCCAACCTTGGCGAACTCGCGGCGGATGTCCCGGCCAGACTTGGTCGGATCGCTCATGAGGTCGTGCAATTTCTGCATGGGCGTCACGCCATCAGCGCCCGGCGTTCCCATCTTGACAAGGAAGTCCTCGCCAAAAGCATTCAAGTTGTGCATAGCGCCAGCGCCCGGCTGCCCGGAGCCCTTCGGCGCTGTGGTGGCCGCCCATTCTTTGTATGGGCCTTCGGCGACTTCCTTAGTAAACTTACCTTCGGACGCCATTTTGATGTAGGGTTCAATGCCTTGGAAGGCGTCTAGGAACAGACCTTCATGGGTGAACGGGTTCACGCCACGGGACATGATGCCCCACATGAACAGCTTGCCCGTGTCTTCGACGCGCATCTTGCCGGTGTGGTAGGCGTCCAAAAACTCTTTGCCCGCCCTAAAACCGGCATCAGCGTCGGCGATCTGACCTTCGGTCAGGCCCTTCAACAGATCTGTGTACTCGCCAGTTTCTAAGGCCTTCATGAACCGATAAGGCGGGGCGACAACGTCCTTCGAGCCGAAGGCTTTTGACATGCCCTGCGCCCACTGCTGCGGGTCGGTGGCCATGTCAGGGAACTCTTCCAGCAGCGGCCCAATGCCCGCCAACTGGCGCTCGGCGTTCGAGTTCTTCGTGCTGTTCAGCAAGAACCCCTTGTCCGTCGCCTCGACGCCACTGTCCACGATATACATGGGGCCAAGACCGAGCTTCGTTGGAAGTTGCGCAGCCGCTCCATCCGTGGCGTCGATTGATTCCGTGATGTGATCGACCGCCATGGTGCGGACATCGGCGGGCTCAGGCGTTGCTTGAAAAGCCTCCTCAACGGGTTTGTAGAGCACAGGCGCGGTGGCGATCTCTTCAGCTCCTTCACCAGCCGCGCGCTCCGCGCCCTCAACAACACCGCGCTCGACACCCTCGACGACACCGCGCTCGACACCTTCAGCCGCATTTAATCCGCGCTTCAACTTGCCAGCGAGACGTGCGCCAATGCCGATGACGGGGACCGCGCCCGCTGAGGCCGCCCCGTAGAGCTGCCGCAGCACGTCAGCCTTCTGGGTGTCACCCTCGGCTTTGGCTTTTTGAAGATCGCTGTAGAGGTGCTTCGCATCATAGGCCGAGATGGCCTCACCGATGCCGGGGAGGAACCCTCCGACCGTCTTGGCGAACTCCATCGGGCTGCTCATCGCATTGCCGACGAAAGCGCTGCCCACCCGCTGGATGTCCTCCGCCACCCGCTGGGATGGATCCGGCTTCTGGGCCGTCGCCGCCAGATAGGATCCGATGGAGCCGGGGATGTCGCCAATGCCAGCGGCGGCCTCTTTGATCGGCTCGCCCACCGACTGCCCCATCTGCCCGGCGCGGATGCTGGCGGCCTCCACGGCCCCGTAGCCGGGGACATTGCGATAGTCGGTATCGTCGCCGATGACGACGTTGCCCAGCTCGTCATAGACCGGCCCGCCCTTGGCGAAGCTCGCCTGATACCCGCCGCCGACGTTCACGGCCTTGGTCGAGGGGTTGTAGCCGCCGTAGGCGTTCCAGCCCTCATTGCCAATGTTTGCGCCGTAGGTGGTGCCCTGCCCGGGCGTCTGCTGCGCAGTCACCCCGAAGTAGGCGTCGGCGTCGAACGGGATCGTAGCCCCGATCTGACGGCTCGCAGGCGCGCCGCGCTGAAGCGGCTGAGTGTACTGGTACGACAGGGGCCCGGCCTGCACCCTGCCGCCCACCATCTGCGGCTTGCCGCTCTCGGGGTCGCCCGATCCGATCAGGCCAGCCGATAGCGGACCTTGCGCGCCGATGTTGGCGCTGTACCCCTCAATGCTGCGCCCGGCGTTCGCCCCAAGCCTGTTCGGCTGGGTGCGGGGCCGCTCCTGATACTCGAAGTCCTCGCTGCGCAGGTCTCGCTCAATCCGGCGCATGCCCTCGGTCGGGCTTTCGCGGCGGCGGGGCAGGTACTGGTTGTAGGCAGGATCGAGATCAGGCGGCATAGGGGTTGCCCTTCGGTCGGTCATCACGCTCCCTCGGCTCGGGGGCCTCGGGTCTGGTCACCCGGATCATATCACGATCCGCAAGATAGCGAAGCCCCTGCACCCCGGCGTCCATCATGTCATCGTGCGGGATCGATCCCTCGCCCGAGAAGGTGCAGAGCTGCTCGACAAGCGGGTTCGCCCAGCTCACCGGATGCCCGGGGGCCTTGGAGCTCTCGACGACCCAGACGCGCCCGGCGGCGAACAGGGGCGAGACTGCATGGAGCCGGTCGAGCTTGCGGGCCCTGCCGGGGTTGTACGGGGCCGAGATGATGCCCTCCCGGCCCAGCGTCTGGCGCAGGCTGATCCCCGAACCCTTGTCTTCGATCAGCAGCAGGTCGGGCCTGCGCCCCGAGTTCTCCATGTGGCTCGGGCCGAACATGGGTTTCAAGATCGACCGCTCTCGGGGGGCGTACTCGGCCTTGTACTCTTTTTTCACCCGGCGGATCAGGTCTGGGAACCCGAGCCTGTCCTGCCAGCAGTCGAGCAGGATGATATCGCGCCGGTCGGGGCGGGGGCTGAAGACGCCCCAGACGCAGCAGGCCGAATAGTCGGGATCGCCCTTGACCGTCGAGCCGGTGTCCTCGGTGAAGGCGGTGTCCATCGACATCACGATGAACTCAAGCTCGGGCAGCTCGCCCTTCCAGAGCTTGATCCATGTGCGCTTGATGACGCCCATCTCCTCGGGATCGATCACCTCGGCGTGGATCTCCTGCCGCCCGATGGTGGTGCCTTCGTAGCGCAGGATCTGGTCCCGGAAGGTCGGGGCGAGGTTGCCAAGGTTGGCGTAGGTCGAGGCCCGGGTCACGATCACGTCCTTGCCCTCCCGGGCCAGCAGGTTGCGGATGATCGTGTTCGGCTTGGGGGTGGTGGTGGCGATGATCCGGGGATGGTCACCGAGGCGCATGCCGAACATCAGCAGGTCGAAGGCCTCGTCGGCCCGCTGCCACGCAGCCAGCTCATCGAGCCACCCGCCGTGGAACTGAGGGCCTCTGAAGCGCTCAGGCTTCTCGGCGGTGATGCCCTTGATGGTTGAGCCGTTCAAGAACTTGATCTCGATCTCCGACCGATTGTAGGTCTCGATCAGGCTCGGGGGGATGACGTTGATCAGGCCGCTCTCGCCCTCGAAGCAGACGCCTGTCAGATCGCCGTAGGTGGGCGCTGAAACCAGCCACCGGGTGCCCGGCTGAGTCACGGCCCATGATCCCAGCACCTCGGCGGCGGTGCGGGTCTTGCCCGCGCCTCGACCGGCCAGCAGAAGCCAGATGACCCAGTCGCGGTCTTTGGGCGGCACCTGATGCGGCAGGCGCTTGGTGATCCAGCCCATCTGCCAGTCGGCAATGGCGCGCTCGACCGGGCTCAGGCGCCCGTAGGCGGCTGAGAGGTCATCCACGCGCCTTGGCCTCCAAGGCGGCGAGGAAGGCCGTCAGGGCCTCACCCGTGCCGGTGGTCTCGACCTTGGCGTCTATCTCGACCCGCTCGCCCCATTTCTTCGGGGCGCGCTTCGACGCCAGCCATTGCAGGGCCGAGAGCTTCACACGGTCAGCGGGCGCGGACTCGGGGGTGCATTTCGTCGCAATCAAGGCGATTTGGTTCGCCTCAAAGTCAGCCAGCCCTTCGCGTGCGCGCGCGCACTGTGTGTCGAACTCCGGGTACTCATCCATCCACCGATAGACGGTCCTGCGGCTTGGCATTTCCGGGTCTTTACAAATGGTTACGATGTCCTCGCCCTCGACCATGCGTTCGCAAATACGATTGGCGATCTCTTCGGTATAGCCCGACGACCGGCTGTTTTTTGCCATATCAAGCTCCTTTTCGACTGGGAATGTAGCATGATCGGAAATTATTTTCAAAATAATGAACTGAAGGAGAAAAAAGTGCTTGCACCGAATCAGTGGATATGAGACAAAGGGTCATCGGAACAGACCAACCCAACGGAGCCCAACATGACCAACCGCTTCCCCTTCGCCACCAAAATGCTCAACCTCGGCAAGTTCGGTTACATGCACCGCATCACCAATGCGCTGGTCAAGATCGCGGAGACCGAAGCATTCCTGAACGACAGCGACCTTGATGTTCGCGCCTCTGCTGTTGAGCTTACCCACTACCTGAACAACGAGATCGAAGCCGAAGAGATGGACGCCGAAGAGCGTTACACTGACTGGGCAACCGACTTCGCAGCCTAATCAAATCGGGGGCTTCGGCCCCCACCTACCCCAACCAACCCAACGGAGCCCAACATGATCCGCCAAGTCCAGACCGAGAACACCACCACCACCGCAGTCATCCGCAGCCGCGCTTTCGTGCTGGGTTTCAATGAGGTGAAGACAGGTCGCCCCCTGAACTATGACGCCTTCCGCAATGCGAACGATCAGTGGAATTACGAGCGTGGCCGCCAGTTCGCCCTGTGCTTCAACGGCGCGCTGAAGAAGGGCGCGAAGGTCACCATGAGCGCCTCCGTCATGCTCGGTGTCGAGCTTCACCGCAAGTCAATCATCTGAGGGGGGAAATACCCCCCACCTATTTCCCCTATCAAGGAGCCCAGACATGAACACCACAGCAATCAAGAACGCCCTCTCCTACCCCAAGGCCAAGCGCGGCGATGTCGTCGCGGTCGAGCTGACAAGCTCCTACACCACCGCCAGGTTCAAGACAGAGCGCAGCACCTCCTACTACCTCGCCAAGGCCACCAAGGTGTCTGGCGGCCTCGTGAAGGCCTACAGGAAGGCCAACGGATCCGAGGGCATCGTAGACAGCCGCCACCGTGTGATGGTCATCAGCGGATCCGACGTGCAAGGTGCTGCGCGGGATCTGTTCGACACCGAGCTTGGTGCGATGGACTTCGACAGCATCGATCAGGTGAAGGATGCGATCCGCAGCCGGGTGGAGGCGCTGTCATGATCGCCATCATCGAAGGCGTCCTCGCCCTGATCTGCTTCACCGTCACCGGAATGCTCACCGCGATGCTTTTTTTATAAAAAGAAGAAAAAAGTGCTTGCAACGAATCAGCCCATGTGGTCTAAGTGGGTTGTCGAAACAAACCAGCCCAACGGAGCCCACCATGACCAAGCTGATTAACGCCTACCGCGCCCTCCCCACCCCCACCAACCGCAACAAGCTCCAGACCTACCTCAACAAGCACATGATGGCCGTGTGCATGGCCACCGCCGACGAAATCGCCTTCCTTCGCGCTAATGAGTTCAGCATCTAACCGGGGGCTTCGGCCCCCACCTACCCCCAACCCAACGGAGCCCAGCATGTTCATCGAGATCCACGACTACATCGCCGAGAAGCGCCAAGATGCCCGGGATGCCTACGACTACTCCCGGTGGATCGGCACCCCGGAGCCCACCAAGGCTCAGATCGACAAGTTCCTTGAACTGACCAACGGCAACGTCTTCAGCGTCTCGCAGGACGAGCGCGACCAGATCGTCTTCAACATCATCGAAGGAGCCTGAACCATGTATTACCTCATCGACAACGACTCTGACATGTCCTTCGCCCAGCAGATCGCCATCGCTGACACCTATTGCTGGCTGTCTCAGGCCAAGCAACAGGCTGAGCGCCGCACCGACAACACCGGCCATGTTTGGGCGGTAGTCAAGATCGACGAGGTCTACACCACCAGCAAACCCGAACAGGAGGAGGCCTGAGCCATGGACAACACAAACCCAGCAAGAAAGAACACGATCCGCCTTGAGCAGTGGGAGGTCGAGTTCTGCAATGATTTAGGCATATCCCTGCAAACCTACGCCCGGCAGAAAAGCGAGGACGAGAAAGAACGCATCAAGCATGAGCAGTGGCTGCAAACGCCAGCAGGCGCTACTTACATGGCCAAGCGCCGCGCAGCCTACGAAAAGAGATTGGCCCGCAACAGAGCCTCAGCAAAAGCTCTCAGGGCTAAAAGAAAAGAAGAAAAAAGTGCTTGCGACCTGTAACCAACCGTGTATTCTGACCCTGTAGCAACCAACCCAACGGAGCCCAACATGTTCAGCAACAACGCCCCCCTCGCCGATCAGTTCGCCCAGCTCGAAGCTGAGTTCAAGGCCCTCAAGAAACAGTACGAGGCTTTGAAGGAAGAGGCTCTGACCGCCTGCATGGCCGCTGCTGGTGACGACCTCAAGGCGGTCGTCAACGGCGACCACTTCTTCCTCGACTACAGCATGACCGCCGTTAAGACCTTCAAGATCGAGCGCGCTCTTGAGCTTGGCTACATCACCAAGGCCCAGATCGAAGAGTGCAAGGTGGGCTCGACCCGCCAGAACCTCGCCGTCAAGGTGCGCGCCAAGGTGATGGCATGAACCCAATCGAGGGCGTGTGCCGCGACGGCAAGCTTCTGGGCTGGGTCCAGAGGCGAGCCCGGGGAGGCTGGAGAGCGCTGACGCTCTCTGGCTGCCTCACCCACCATCTCAGCCGCGAGAGCGCTCGGGAGGCCATCAGATGCTCGATGTAGCCCTGCTCGTGTCTGTCATCGTTCTGGGCCTGATGTGGTTCTGGCCAGAGAAGCGAGATGGCGACCCATACGATGATCCAGACAATTGGGGGTCGAGATGATTGGGGAGCGATTCCACCGCCTGACTGTGCTGAGCTTAGCGGGCCTCGACAAGGGCAGGGGGATGATCCTGTGCAGGTGCGCCTGCGGAGCCGAGAAAACCATAGAGGCCCGGCGAGTACGAAAAGGCCTGACCAAATCGTGCGGCTGCCTATCGCGCGAAATCTCCAAGGCGAAACACCGCCAATGGAAAATCTTGCGCGGATCCAGCCCTCTCGACAGGGTAGATGAGGACATCATCCAATGACCAACATGCAAGAGATACTAGACCGTCACAATATCAGGCACAAAGATCTGGCGTTCATGGCCGGGTACACCATCAGGGCGGTTGGCCAATGGAAAGCAGGCGAGCGCCCAGTCCCCCGGTCAGTGCAACTGTTGCTCAAGGCCATCGATGATGGCCGGATCAATGAGCAATGGCTGGCGGACAATCTGCGAACGTATCTGTAAGCCTCTACGGAGCCCGCTGACAGCTTTTACGGCCCGGATCTATCTCCGGGCCTTTTTCTTGTTCAAGGCCATCAGGCGGCCTCCGTAGCCTCCATAAATGCCTTGATCACTTCTGCCGCGACTTGCGGGACGATGGCGTTACCGTAGGCGCGCAATCGTCCCACTCGGTTGGATACCCCATGAGCCAGCAGGGGAAGGCCGGGTTTAGAGCGCCGCGATTTGCCGTCTGCTCCGGTGAGCCAGATAGCGTCGGACCAAAAGCGGCTATCCCGCGAAGATTGTGATGATCCCATTCCCTCTGTGCGCTTTCCTGAGTCGATGGGGTCCAACTGTCGGCTTTGGTGCAAGTTGGCCACGTCGCTACATACAGATGAACCAAATCCGATATGTTCGCGCCGAAGGTAATCGTCCCTGCGGCGTTCGTCCTCTGACCATTCGGCGTCAAAATGCGGCCGTCGGCTTTGTCCGTCGTTCTGGGCGTCGGCCATGTGGCCAACACTTCGTGCGTTAGGCCCACCTGTGCCACCCTGCCCGTGTGTCTGTCGTAAGCTCTCTGGCCCGGCGTCCAAGGCTGACCGCCCGCCGTCTCCAGACGCTCCAGCGTCACCCCCGGTTCTGTGGCGGCTGGCGTTCGCCATGTGGCTATGTGCGCCTCCGCAGTCAGCGTGAGCGTGTTGCGGGTGAACTCGGCTGGATACCCCGCCTCCTTCGCCATGTGACACGTTGGGGTTCCCCAAGTCTGTAGCGACCCAGTAGAGCCGCTGTCGGATGTGGGGGGCGTCCACCGAGCAAGCCGGGATATCGACGCCCCGGCTGGCGTAGTTTTCTCGCGCCAAATCAGCGCGCACTCCGTCGAGCCAACCATACCCAGCTTGTCCCGCAACTTGTTCTCCCATGATGACAGGTGGCCGACAGGCGGTGATGAGGCGATGGAAGTGAGGCCACAGGTGCCTTGGATCGTTAACACCGGCTCCTTTGCCTGCGACCGAGAACGGCTGGCACGGGCAGGAGCCCGTCCACACAGGCCGGTTGTCTGGCCACCCGGCGAGGCGGAGGGCGTGCCCCCACCCGCCGATTCCGGCGAAGAAGTGGCATTGGGAGAATCCTGCCAAATCGGCAGGTCGAACATCGACAATTGACCGGGTATCGACTTCACCATCTGCTATCAGTCCCTTGGCTATGAGGTTGCGGAGCCATTCGGCGGCGTAGGGTTCGATTTCGTTGTAGTAGGCGGCCATGTTCTAGTTCCTCAAAATGGAATCGCGTCGTCAATGGGTGCTTTGCTGTCAGGCACGGCCTGCAAGGGATCGATCACCCGGGTGCTGACCTTCTCGACGGCCGCGCCGGGGAATGTAGCCTTGGCCTTCGACAGCTCGGGGAACCCGTGCAGCAGGTGGCCGATCTCCTCGAGCGTGTAGACCCTGACGCTGCGGTTCTCGACCGCCACCTTGCTGGCGTGATGGCTATCCCTGACGATGGCCGCCACCGTCCCGCTGGCCAGCGTGACCTCCCACACCTCGGGGGCGAGCGCCTGCCTGCCAGCAGCCGTTGCAGCTCGATCCAGAGCCTGCCACGCCAAGACCATCCGCTTGGACTCCCGGATCACGTCCTGAAGCTCGCCATGCCACAGCGCCTGATTCACGAGGTAGCGCTGCCGGTCGAACTTCTCCCGCAGGATCGGATCGACCACCAGCCTCAGCCTGCCAGCGCCCCACCGCTTCTCCATCTCGATGGCGACCAGATCCATCTCATCGACATGCGCCTGCCCCCCGAGGTACGTCCCGACCGTCTCCTGCCATGGCGGCGGGGCGACATGATCCGCCGGTAAACCGAACTGGGTTTTTGTTTTCTTGCCGGTGTTTGCTTTTGCCTTGTTCATGTTGTTCTCCATTAGCCTAGTTTGTGTTACCGACTTGCTCACTTCGGGGTGGCGGCGGAGGTCCGCCACCCTATACGAAGTATAGGGGTTCAACCTCCGTACACTTCCGTAAAATTGCTCAATGATTTCAATGGTGTTTTTCCAGACCTCCGTAACCTCCGTACCAACCTCCGTATAATGATTTCAATGACTTAGCTGGAGACCTCCGTAACCTCCGTATGACCTCCGGCGACTTCCGTAAGCACATAATGGCGCAAATTGCGGATCTTGCCGGATGAGTTCAGGGCCGGGAGTGAACCAACGCAAACGATCTTCCCGGCGTTCTCCAATGGCCTCATACGGGGGGAGATAGACCAGACGGGGATGCCGACAGCGGCTGCAATTGACAGGCTTGTCATGGGTGTCTGGTGCGCCGCCAAACAATCAATGACCACCTGTTGTAGGTAGGTCACGTTTATGTTGGCTGCTGCATCGTGCGACGATTGTGGGTCTGTTGATCTAGCGTAAGCGTTCATGAATCTATGCTCCCTGTCACTTTGAGCCCTTGCATTTTGGTTACCTTGTCCCGCATCTCGTAGGACAAGATTCCGTTCTGTAACCACGTCTGCACCATCATCTCGGCGGTCTTTTCGACGATGTCGAACTTGGCCTTGATAAGGCCCGGGGCATATCTCCCCTTGGCCTTTGTCTGCGGCATGGATGACCACGGCTTGCCCGAGTTCCATGCGCTGCTGATCTCGGTGAGGATCTTGCGGCACACATCCTTGGGTGGCCACACGCTCTTGTCCGGCTGCGCCTTGGCGTCACAAGCCTCGGCGACCAGACTGGTGGTGCCCTTGATGTCGCCCATGTTCACCGAGATCAGCTCAAAATGCTGCTTCCACCCGTCCGCAGCAGCCTTGATCTTCTTGGCTGTCATGGTTCCGATCATGTCGCCTTCATCACGTTCGATCTGGGCGAGGAAGTCGCCAGCGCCATCAAAGACGCTGGATCCGCGCATGTTGCCCGCCCGGCTGGTATGGTGGACACCGACGACAGTGGCCGCAAAGGTCTCCCTGACGGCGTCACAGGCCCGAATAAACAGGGTCATGTCCTTCTGCAAGTTCTCGTCTGCGCCGGGCAGCACACGGCTGACCGTGTCCACGAATACAGCCACCGGCAGCTCCCCGAGCTGCTCGCACAGGGCGTTGATGGTGCGCAGCAGCCGGTCGATGTCCGTGTCGAGCATGAAATTGATGGTCTGCCTGATCAGATAGAAGGGGGCCTCATCCGCCTTCACGCCGAGGTGAGTCTCCCATGCCCGCAGGCGGAACTTGATATCACCGACGCCCTCGCTGCTGATGTAGATCACGGGGCCTGTGCGGATGATCTTCTTGCCCCACCATGTGGCCTGCCCTGTGGCTATTGAGAGGGCCTGCCCAAGGGTGATGAACGACTTGCCGCATCCGGGGGGGCCGAACACGAACCCGAGGCCACGGTCGATCACGAATCCGTCAATGAGCCAGTCGGGGTCGGGGAGGTTTTTGATCGCTGTCACTGAGAGAAGCTCAAAGAGGGATGGGTCTGCTGGGTGCGCCTCTGGGTCGGCGGCTACGCCTTGCAAGGCTTCGCCGCCTCCGGGGAGAGGGATCGATGCCCTCACCTGCTGCTTGGGCGCTGGCGGAACTGCGGCATGGGTTGAAACCTTGTCATCCCACTGCGAGATGGCGCTGGTCAGCTTCTGCCTGAGCAGGGTGATGCCCCTGCCTTCGCGCTCCAGCAAGATGTGGTTCGGGGTGCCGGGCTCCCTGATGCGAGACTTCACCGCGCGCTCGTAGGTGGCGAAGGTGTCGCGCAGCATGGTGTCAAATTCTGTCACCCCCGGAGGAATGGGGCACTGCCTGTACTCATCGACAACGCGCGCCCAGACCATTCTGGTCATGTAGTCCTCGCGCCCGTCTGTGATCGTGCCGAAGGCTGTGGACGCCATGGTGGGGGTCGAGGTGCGCTGTGCCGGGCCTGTCGATCCTGTGGATCCACCATGCTCTTTGGCAAGTGCTGTGACCTGATCGCAGAACCATGCCGGGGCCTGAGCAATATCTATCTCCCAAGGCTCGTGCCCGGCCTTCCATGCATACGCCCGCCCGCTTTCGTGCATCGAGGGCGGCATCATGGCGAAACCGCCTTGGCCACGGATATCCACACCGATGGATGTCTTGCAGGTGGGTGGGGTCCAGCCCAAGGGGGCGCGAAAAAACAGTTGGATGCCCCCGCCGCCAGTTTCCTGCTCGGCTGTTTCAAGCTCACCAGCCTTCTGCTGCATGTGCGACATTTCGTCCCACCATGCCTGTGCGCGAAGATCCTTGTGGAGATCTAGATCCACAACAAAAACGCCAGATGAGCAAGCGCCCGCGATCACCCCCATGTTGTTGCGCCGAGAATGCTCACCTGATTCGCCGTACCAGCGCTCGAAGGTGAAGTTTGGCGTCAGCTCGTGTTCAAGCTCGCGCCACTTGGGGAGGGCCGGGCGCTTCCACTGCTGCTTGTTCTCCCGATGGCTCATTGCAGGCACCACCTGAAGGCCGAGCCCGCGATACATGTTTGCCCACTCAGCCGGGCCTGCGAAGTCTGGATCGAAATTGCTCATTGCTTTGCCTTCGTTCATGCCTTCACCCGATATTCTTTTTGTGAGTCAATCCACCCCTGATCGGCATTGATGAACATCGGCTGGATGAAGATCTTTTTGACCTCAGACCTGCCCTTGCCGTATGGCTGGCTGCGAATGTGACCACGGCGCAGGTGAGGGCGAACAGGGCCGCCATTACCATTACCAGACCGAGCCGTTTCGGTAATTTTGCCGATCTTAATAGTTGTGATCGACGCATATTTTGAAATGGTGCGCTCGCGCCTGTTGCGCGAATTCGGCTTATTGCATGTCTCGGTTTCTTTCTCGATGTTCTTCGTGGACAAAAGAACTATCAATAATTCAACCGACGTGAACGCCACCCATTCGGTCCAATCCTTGTCCGTCCCTGTAAACATTTTTGATTCAACGGGAATAAATTCAGAACCATTAAAGGAGCGCAACATAGCAACTTGCATATGCGTTCCATCAAAAAGATATTCAAACATGACTTGCATTTTATCGGCCTTAATTCCTTCCATAACGCTCGACAGATCTTCTTCCGAAATATGCTGCATCATGGTGAGAATTAACTTCATATTGCCCTGAATATAGAAATGATTGTAGGGCGGCAGATAAATGCCAAGCTCCTCCATGTCGTCTGCTGTTTTCTCAACATCCTTAAGGCTGATCGAATCAAAAATATTCGATGCTATCTTGAACAGCGGCAAGCGTTTGTCGATCATGTTGGTCTCCTTGCTAATTTGATTGGTTCACTTTGTTGCTGCATACCAAGCCATGAGAGCCGCATCTGCGCGACCATCATCCTTCTTGCGGGCGAAGAGATTCGCATAATTGGGGAACAGTTCGCAGGCCCTCATCCGACTTCCATCCTTGCCACCGCGAACGCCTGCGGCCTTTTGCCACGCCTGCGGGGTTACAATAGAGACCGAAAGGCCCCGCGCCGCCAGAACTCCCTCGATTACTCCGACGCTGCGGCCGAAAGAAAAGACAGAACTGACGCCCTGCCCCGGCATTGCCCCGACCCTCTCCAAGACAACTTCGCGGATGTTCCAAGCTGGTCCGTCGGTCAAATCAAAAATGTTGGCAAGCCCCTGTGGGCTCACTTCGCGCTTTAACTTGTTATTCCGCTTCACTTCAAAGGTAGGCATGTCCAGAACAGACAAGTGCCCAATTTCCATGTCGAGGAATGCGATTGCGCCATTCAAACCGGGGTCGATACCAATGTAGATCATGCTGCTTTCCCCCGATTTTTTTTGTCCATGTCCTGAAACCATTTTAGGTCGATGCGCCCAGCTGACCACCAAGCAAGACCGATGCGCCACTTGTGCGGCACATGGTTGCGCTGCCGCCATTTACGGCGGGCCCAGTAGGAGACACCCTTCAACTCTGCGTAGGTGTCGATCAGATCCCAGTCGATTTGCGATTTGGTCATATCCCGAGGATTGGACAAAAAATCCAATGTGTCAACTTGAAGTTTTTCAGTGGATGGCGCTTGACAGGTTGTTCGGCCTTCGCCAATCTGGCGTCACCGAAGCAGAGCAAATCAAAATGAACCCTTTCCAAAAACACGGCATCGAGCATCTTTCCCCCTCAGCCTGCAACACATTCATCGGCTCACCCGCCGCCTTTGTGCTTGAGCGTTTGATGAAACGTAAGAGCGCTGTGGGCGCTGCTGCACATCGCGGGACGGCGGTGGAGGAAGGTGTAGTCTACGGGCTGGTGAACGGCTCGTCTGACGATGAGTGTGTGAAGGTGGCTAAAGATACATTCAATCGCTTGACCGCTTTGAGCGGCGACCCTCGCCTCGACAAAGAGCATGATGCGGTGCCCGAAATGGTGCGCCAAGGCCTCAAGGAGCTTCGCCCATATGGTGCGCCGACATCGACGCAGGGCAGGATCGAGTGGAAGATTGAAGGCCTCGCTGTGCCCATGATCGGGTTTTACGACTGCGCATGGGAAGACCACGGCATCCTGACCGATCTGAAGACCACACATGCGCTGCCTTCGAAGATCAAGGTGAACCATGCGCGTCAGGTGGCCCTGTATGCCGCTTGCCTTGGCAACAACATCGACGCCCGGTTGACCTACATCACACCGAAGAAGGTGGCGACGTACAAGCTTGAGAACGTGCCTGAGCATGTGCGCGCATTGGAGCGCATTGCGTTTACGATTCAGCGGTTTCTGTCGCTCAGCGATGATCCCGCAGAGCTGGCGTCATATGTGGTGCCAGACACCGAGAGCTTCTATTTCTCAGACCCACTCGCCAGACAGGCGGTTTATGAAGTGTGGGGTCTGTAGGGTTCCGAGCGGTGGTGTAAGAGCATACCGGGTAAACCGGAGGTGTGGGATAGCCCCACTCGCTCGATCAAGTTTCGCCCATGTGGGCAAAGGCGAGCGTCTGGCCAGACAGGCGCATTTGGTAAATGGAGAACGACTATGGGTTTTGGTTTGAATCTCAGCAGCGGCGGCTCGAAGGACTTCTTGCCGATTGTAAAATATGACGCCCGTGCGGGCCGCATGTTTCGTGTGGACAAAGACAGTGGCGTTTCGACGCCTGTCGATATCACTCGCAATTTCAAGGCGGTCTTTGACCTTGCAAATGTCGAGATCGGCTGGATGGCTTTTGCCGCAGGAACTGCGCCGGATCTTCGCTTGGTTCCGCTCGGTGCGGATCTTCCTGAGAAACCTAGTGCAAATCACAACAAGGGCGTTCGGTTCTTGGTGAAGCTCAGCAAGGAAAACGGTGGCGACGTTCGTGAACTTGCTGGAACGTCGAAGGCCATGCTCAATTCCCTTGAGAAGCTGCATGATGAATATCTGGCCGGTCTTTCTGATAACCCCGGAAAGCTGCCTATAGTTGCACTGATCGACACTATTGCCGTTGAGAGCGGCAGCGGCCAGTACAAGAACACCAACTACACGCCTATCTTCGAGATCGTTGGGTGGTCTGCGCGCCCGAATGATCTGGTTGCCAGCCCCCGTGGAGACTCTGTAGCGCCCGCAGCGCCTGCTGCTCGTCCTGCACCTCCCGCCACTGGGTCCACTCGTGCAGCTGCACCCGCTCCGCGCGTTGCTGTGAAGGATGAAGAAGACTTCGGGTAAAACAACCGGGTGCGTCGTCAGGCGCACCCATTCAAACTGGAGCAGAAATGCGTTTTGAAATCATCATGAACATGCCCGTGAGGGGGAATGACGCGCAACGCCGGGAACCTGATCCGGCCTCGCATCCTGCGCCTGTTCAACCTCCTGCGTTGATTCACAGGATCATCGTTGATTATCCTGCTGGAAGTCTTGTCGATTTTCTCAATGAAACCATCGAAGATGACTTCATCATTGTGGAGGAGTTCTACCCCGGCAAGTTCAGTAAGGAGTACGAGTCGCATGGGCTTGTTGCCCTTAACCGCCGACACATCGGAAAGATAAAACAATGGGAACGAAAATGAACCACAAAGAAATACTCTACAAGGCTGCATCAACGCTAAATGAACGAGACCAAATGTATGGAGATATCGCCATTCTTTTTAAGAATGCGGCGCAACTAGCATCTATCATCACAGGAAAAGACTACACTGAATACGACATTTCTGTGGTCATGGAGTCTGTGAAACTAGCAAGACGCAGAGCAAATCCTAAGCTTGCTGATCATTACGTTGACAATGTAAACTACACTGCGTTTTCGGCGCAGTTTGCCTTGAACGACATCGAAGGAGAGAAATCCGCTGCCGTGGCAACGCAGCCTGTTGAATTAGGAGAACCATATGCTCAGAACATCAGCGTACACTTTGACGGCAGTAGCACTACTGTCATCGCCAGTCCTAGCGAATGAGGAAGACGTAGGAGCTTTCTTCCGCCAAGAGGCAGCCAAGAAAGAAACTGTCAAACCTGTGCAAAAAAGATCTGCTGTCGTGGATCAGATCACGAAGGTTGTCAGGAAAGAACTTGGTGAAGAGTGGGTTGAAAGCGCTCTGAAGATCGCAAAGGTCGAGAGTGGTTTTAACTGCAAGGCGACAGGTCCACGGACTCGTCACGGTCACGCAAAGGGTGTCTTTCAGATGCTGGACTCCTCTGCCAAGTCGTTGGGTTTCGACCCTGCAAAAATGTACGATTGCAATGAGAACATCGCGGCGGGTGTTGCGCACATGAAGGTCTGCATCAAGTATGGCGTGAAAGACCCTCGTGGCATGGCTGCCTGCCACGTTGCAGGCTGGAACCGTTGGAATGTGAAGCTTGCTCGTCAACATGAGATGTACAAGCAAAAATATATTCGAATGGCCACGGCCTAACATGGGGGAGCTTCGGCTCCCCCTAACCCAACGAGACCAAAATGAGGAAGAGAAAAAATGGAATAATGGATCTGAAATGGAGCACCTGCCGCTTCATTCTGAACAGCGATACAAGTCGGCCCGAATATTGCTGCGAGCAGGTTACGAGACGCGCCTACTGCGAAAAACATGCAAAGATCTGCTACCTTCCCCAAAAAAAGGAAACCAAATCTTAACGGATGTTTTGTAGGGTGCCTTGTGATTGAGGAGGCAGCCGTGATCCAGACCAAGCTTAGAGCAACCATCAAGAACCGAGACCATCTCCCCGGCACATGGGAAACCCCGATCAACCCGGACGGTGAGGAGGCCGCCAACTACATCCAGAATATGATTGAACACATGGGCTATATCATTAAGATTGCCCTTGAGAACATACACGACGAGCCAACCAGAAAGCAGATTGAGAAACACGCATATGCCGCGATCAAAGGAGTCCAAAATGAACATGAAACAAGCTCACTATTGGGAAACACAAGAAAACCGCTGGCATCAGCAGTATTTAGAAGCTGAAAAGCTGATCGACAATCTTGAGGGCAAAGTTTGGGAGCAAACCAGCAGAATTGAGTTTCTGGAGGGTGCTCTTCGAGAGATTGCAAAGGTCAACAACAAGCGCGACCGTTTCAGCGATCATATAGACGGCATCGTGATTGCCGCATTGGGAGAGAACAATGTCTGACGCTCTTATGGACCTCCACACCCATTACAAGGCCGTGCGCAGCCGGTTGAATGCAGGGCGGCCAAAGGTAGTCGAAAAACCGAAAGCCGCCCCTGAGCCTGCGCCAGAGCCCGCGCCCCAGCCAATGATGCCACTAGACCACATCAAGCCTGTTCCAAAGTTTGATCTGATTAGGGGCATACCAGCATCAGATGAAACCAAAGGCAGAATCTTGCCGATCCTTGAGCGTCATAGAATTACTTGGAAGGACGTTTGCGGCAGAAAACAGACGGCTCGATATGTCCACATTCGGTCTGAAATTTACATAGCTTTGAAGGCGAATGGTTGGTCACTACCTCAAATCGGCAGACTTGTTGGTAAGAGAGATCACACAACAGTTCTCAACAGCATCAGGAGGTTTGTGAACGCCAATTTGACCAGCCTTGATTTTGAGGTTTGCGAAGTTGTGGAGATGGATCCTGTCCGATATCTCTACTGGAAAATGCAACTGAAGAGAATGAGGGAAGAACATGCGCAAAATTGAATCGGCCCTATGGGTAGCAGCAGTTTATGGGGTTAGCCTCATAGCATTTCTTCTTGCGACAGGAGGGGATTAATCATGATCGACAAATCTAAAAACTACCGCACCAGAGATGGCCGTGAAGTCCGCATCTATGCGACGGATGGGAATGAACTCAAACGTGTGCATGGCGCCTTCAAGAATATCTATAGCGGTTGCTGGACCTCCTGTGATTGGGAAGCAAGCGGATCGCACTGCCGGGACATGCTTCTTGACCTCATCGAGGTCCGCCCCCGCCACAAGCGGACGGTGTGGCTGCATGTGTTCAAAAACAGCACAGTCTGCGCCACTGAAGAGGCATATTACGAAATCACTAACCGCATCGCCTGCATCAAAGTCGAGTTGGATTTTGAAGAGGGGGAGGGGCTATGAGCGAATCCCTACCCTTCCGCCTTCGCCACATGTTCGCCTGCGCCTGCAAAGAGCCAGCGGAGGCCGCTGACCGCATCGAAAAGCTGGAGGCGGCGCTGCGGAAATGCTGCGAGGATTGGAATAGCCCAATTTTTGAAACCGATTGGGATGCGCTCGTGGAGCTTTCAGGGGTTTACAACGAGCGCGTCAGGGTTGCCCGCAAAGCACTGGAGGGGAAAGATGAATGAAGCCTTGATTACCATCATGCTGTTCTGCGCCACTGGCGTCACGGTTACGGGCAGCATCGCAGCAATCGTTTTTCTCTATGTCCTCGTGCGGGATTTTGTGTGCGAGGAGCTTCTATGAGATCTGATATGCTCCTCAAGCATGGATGGCATTGGTCATTCGGATGGCTCAGAAGACCTGAGTACGATCTGGATGATTGGTATTGCTACGAACATCCAGATGGGGAATTGTGGATGGCAAAACTCTCGGCCCTCTACCTTGACTGCCGTAGGGATAGCAAAACTGGCGAGATTTACACATGCAGATCACCCATACCCAGAAAGCCTATGAACTATGATCCATCAGCTAAATCCGCCCATTCCAGTCGAAACGCCAAGGGGTAAGGCGCTGTGCATTGCATGGATCGACTATGGCCCAGAGCATCATATGCTCTGGGTTTGCTTTCAAAACGACACCCGCGAGTGCTGGTGCTGGTCAAACCCAGACATCCGCGCTCAAACAAACCCGAGCATGGGGAGGCCCAATTAAGGGCCTCTTGTAATCGTCAGCGGAGGCAACTGATAGTCAGGCGTACCTGCATATTCACCAGCCTCCTCGGCCACCAAACCAGCGCCACGAACGGTCTTGCGCGCCGTGCTGGCCTGCCTCTTCGCATTCTCTGTGGAAAAATTCTCAAGAGCGTTGACGGCACTTTTAATCTCCGCCGGTGTGCCGGATCGCAGAATCTTACCAATGGCGTTCGCCCGTGCTTCAGGTATCAGCACGTCGCCAGATAATACATTGGCCATGGTTTTGAAGATTGCCGACGGTTTCCCCTGCGCTACATCTGCGGCGACACCTAGAAGGTGGAAGTCGCTGGCGTCGAGGTCTTTGCCACCCGCAATACGTCGAGCCGTTGCCGGGCCGCCTGTGATCCTGCTAGCGTTCTTGAACAAGCGGGCCTCAGCCTCTAGGCTCTCTTCGAGAAGACGAGCATGCGTTGGGTTCGGCATGATGATGCGCAGGGCTTCACGGCGATCCTCAATGTTCTGCCCAACGCGCTTGGTGACATCGCTGGTGTCCGCAGACCCAAAGATGTTGTCGCGCATGTTCTTGAGTGCGCCGACACGGTAAGCCTGACGCTCGCCAGCGCCCATGTCCTTCCACTCACGGGCCAGTAGCTCGGGATCCGCGCGGTTGAACGCGCGCCCGTTCTCCAGCGCCTCCATGATCTCCTTGTCGCCTTTGTAGACGGCACGAGCGGCTTTGAATTCTCCGACGTTCTGATCGAGGATTCCAGCAATGCGGCCTCGCATGCTCAAGGCGTTGCTAGCAAGGGGGGTGCCCTGACCGGCGGCCCGAGATGCTTGATACAGGCCTCGCATGATATAATCCCACTGTTGAACTTCTGGGATCTCCTCGAAGGCCTTCATGGACTGGCCGGGAATAGAGCTGGCCTCTTTTGTGCCGAACTTGCCCATGCGCCCCTTGTCGTCGGAAGCGTATAGTTTTTTGGCCGAAGATATCGCTTCGGGGAACGCCTCTTTGACAGAATCCATAACAGTTTGAAGCTCTGCCTGTGCCTGAGTTGGAATTTTGGCCTTGTAAGCGGCCTCATAAAAAGGCTTGGCATTGCTGCGTAGAGCGTTGTTGAGGGCATCTTCAGTACCGTAATAGTCGCCCTTCACGCCCATGGTGTCACGGGTCGCCTGCATGACGCGCCCACGTTGTCCAGATTGTCGATTCTCAACATCTGATGCTATATCGATACCGGCCTGACCGGGGCGCTGCGCAATGACCTCTGCCCGGTTTGTGAGGGCGGGGGCCACATCGAAGAGCTGGGCGGGTGCGCCAGCCTTGTGCATGCGCTCCCACTCTTTCCCGGCCTGCTCAGGCGTCATGCCGCTACGTTCCAGATCTTGGAGCACACGGGACATGCCGACGTTTTCGGAAATCTTGGGGCTGAACCGCTCCATGACGCTTGTCACAGCAGGAGTCAGAACTTGCGCGCCTTTGGTCAGGCCGCCGCCAACAACGCCCCCGACTGTAGAACCCTGAGCCGCAGATTTGAGGCGGCTGCCGATGTCCTCGGCGGAGAACAGATTCTCGCTCTCACTCTCTCCAAGGCCGCTGAGGCCGCCCTGAACAGCCCCTGTCTTGATCCCTTGCCCCACTGGCGAGGCAGCAAACTGCGCAGCCTTTTCGCCCATGGACAGGGCAGGCCTTGCCACCCTGCTTGCGACCTGAGCGCCCTTGGCGATACCAAGGCCCGGCACAAACATGGTAGGAACACTGCCCGCGATTTCGGAGGCAATAGCCGTCACCGGATATTGGCCTTCAAACTCTTTCTTCGCTTCGCGCTCCTCTTTCAGAGCCTGCTCGTAGGGGATGCCCTCATTCTTCGCCCGATACCCAGCGATCAGTTCATCGCTCCAATTAAACGTCAATCCTGAAGCAGCCGAACGACCGACACCTTTGGCTACATCTCCCCAAGACATGTCCTTTTTCTCGGGCATGTCGGCAAGAGGGTCTTGGGAAGCGCGACGATTCTGCCTCAGAAAAGAGGTTATCTCTTCACCTGTTGCATCATCAGGGAAACTAAAACCTTCGACAACCTTCGCCATAGTTACTAATCCCCGGTCACAAGTTGGCCCTGCTCATTGCGCCTGACAGTTGTCGGACCTCTTTCCGATCTCTGACGGAAATAGTCACCGTAGGAGAGTCGATTCTTATTTTCTTGAAGCTTCGAAACGTCAAGTTTTGAAGGATCAACTCTTGGCGGGTATATGAAGAATGGATTGTCGTTGATGTACTGAGACCATTGCCTATCAGCCCCATCAAGGGTTTTGTTCACCGCAAGATAGTCGCGCAGGAACGCGCGCCGATCTAGTTCAGTCGCATTCCGCATGACGCCAAATTTTACGATATTGGCATTTGCCTCAAGACCCTTGGAGGTTGAGGGGGAGGCCTGACCAAACATTGCAACATCGCGGTCAGACGCCGCGCCCTTGAGATCTTTACCCGCAGCCACCGTGAGCTTTGATTCAATTTCCTTCATATTTTGGGCCGAAGTCGTGAGATTCAGCGTGCTCCCCCAGCCGGGTCCGGTCCTCTGATTCTCTTGGTTCAAGGACAAGAAACGCTTGTAATCCATGATCTCGTTTCGAAGAGCAGCGTCAGGAACATCCTCTGCCAGTTTTTGCAAGACGCGCGTATCTGCATTGTACCTAGCGATTCTTGCCTTTTCACGATCCTTGGGAGGTAAAGCAGCGAAAGGATCTGAAGTTGCGATGGGAACTCCATAATCAATCGCTTGCGCTTGCCGATCAGCAGTCGCAGATGACCTCTGCTCCTCGGCCATTCTGGCGAGATCAAGAGGCTCGCGCGTGATCGGATCATACGCCTTGTTGCCTTTGCTGAGGATCGTGATCGTGCTGCCGTCGGGGCGCACTACGTTTCTGTACTCTTCCTGCTCCGCCTCTTTCCTGATCCCAAGCTTTTGAAGAACGGCTGCGCGGCGCTGCTCATCAGTTAGCTCGGGGCGCTTCAGCAGTTCGTCAAATTCAGTTGGCTCTCTCTCTTGATCTTGCTGAGCCTTGAGCAAAGACATAGCATTCTGTGGATCCATGCCGCCAGCCATCTCGACGCCCATCTTGGCGCGAGCATCCTGAAGCTGCTGGATCTGCTGTTGGCGTTGACGCTGAGCCTCAGCAGCCTTGGACAGCGGGCCGGAAAGAGCTGTTGCGCCCTTGCCGAAGCTCTCCATCGTCCCACCAATGCCGCCTGAAGTAGTCGGCGACAGAAGAGCCCCGCTCAACTGAAACAGGGCTCCAGCCTTGTCGTAGTCGCTCATGCCCTGCGACTGAAGATCAGCCTCTCTCTTCTGGATGGAATTAAGATACTGCTGCCGAGCGGCGTTCTGCGCCGCACTCTGCTTCTGCATTTCTTCGTACATTTTGGCATACGGCCCCGCCAGCCCATAAGGGTTAGCGGAAGGCTGAAGCGTCTGGAGAGCGCCAGCTGGCTTCTGGACTTCGTCTTCTTCTTCCATCTTCCGCTCCTTACGTCTTCAAAAGTGTGCTGAGAGCGCTTGCGCCTGACGCCGCGCCTGCAATGCTTGCCAGAGGTGATGCAGAATAGCTGCCACCAACTGTGGTTCCAGTTTTAGTCACAGCATTCCCAGTAGACGGCAACCCACGAACAGCCTCATTGAGGAATGTGACTTTTTTCATTGGATCATCGCGTTGATTGATGAAATCTTGATACGCAAGATCCATTCTTTGCTGTTCCAGATCACGCTGCTCCGCACCAACAGCTTCCTTGGCCGCCGCACCAGTCAATCCAAGCGACTGTTCTTTACCAGCAAGGCCAGCTTGGACGTTAGCCAAAGCTGTCTTGTTTGCCTCTTCCGTGCCAGTCAGAGTTCCTGCGACTTGGCCAAGCGTCCCTTGCCGCTCCAGATCCTTCTGTGCGGCCCCCAGAGAAGTGTCGTAGCCCTTGGCGAGCTGAAGTCCTATGTTTGACTGAAGCTCGCTGGCGATGTCCCTGACGCCACGATTGGCCAGTTCTTGATGGCGGGTTGAACCATACTGACCGGCGCGCGTGAACGTGTCGCTCAATCCGGGGAGGAGCTTCTCTTGAACCTGCCGTTGAGCAATGTCACCCATGCGGTCGGTGACGTTGGTCTGATACGGGTTCAAATAGTCAGACACATTTGTTGGCGCGCTGACGCCAGCCTTTGCCAGATACGGATTCGCCGCTCCAATCGCGCTGAGCGCACCGGATTTGTTTGCGGATGTCTCAGCGCTGGTTAAACCAGTTTTATATGCATCGGCAGCTTTTTCCGTGTCAGCGAAAGCTTTCGTCTGCAAAGGATCAAATTCAGCGATGCGCTGATATTTCGCCATTTCGTCAGGCGAAAGATTAGACATATAATCACGAATAGCGTCGGGGCCCTTGGCCTGTATGTCTTGCGGAATGGTCGGCCCGTAAGGCTGGTAGCCTTCCGAAGCAACAGCATACGCCCCACCAAGCAGCTTGGTGAGGTAGTCCGACATAAACTGAGGAATCTCAGTGGTGGTATACGCTTTTTCCGTTGAGGTGTTAGGCGTACCCTGCGTGAGAAAGTTGGTGAAACCCATGATTAAGCCCTCCCACCCATTAGGTAATGCTCAGGATCTCTAGCATCGGGGCTAATTTTGCCCTTTGCAAGCGCCTGCCCTTTCTGTTTGCGGATATTAGCACGGAACTGGTCAAGCCGCTCTGCTCCTGCCTTGGATGAGCCGTCGCCAAGCAATGCCACAGTCTCTGCATCCATGACGTACTCACCATCTGACAGCTTCGCATTGATGCTATCAGAGCGCCCTGTGCCGCCACCCTGAACATATTGCGTCAATGGGCCGCCACGAGCCGCCTTGACGGTCTCCTCTTGGGTCGCATCTTGCTGATTGATTGAGTTGTCACGGAAGAAGACACGCTCGGGCATCTTTCCATATTTGTAGTATCCACCCGGATCCACCGCGCGCGTTCTCATCAGAGCGGCGGTGTTCAGCGGCATCCCCATGTAGCTGCTCTTGGACCCAGAAGTTCCGCCTGTTGCGGTAGCCGGATCCTGAGATGAGCCGCTATCATTGGCACCAGCCATATCGCCAAGCACGAGAGCCGTGGCCGCTAGTTTGTTTGGATCTGTGACGAATCCTTTTGCGGCATTGGCTAGGCCAGATCCCCACCCGCCGCTTGCTGCTGCACCTTCTGGACCGGGTTGATAAATGTTGATGTTCTGGTCGTAGAAGCCCTTGCCCAAAGCGCTATCAAGTGTCTTTGCGTCAGATGAGGAAAGGCCGCTGACAGAGCCTGTGCCCATGTAATTTCCAAGCGCCGACGCACCCACAGAACCAAGACCGGCAAGACCGCCGCTCAAGGCTGCGCCCTTCAAGCCGCCGGAAAGACCGCCGATACCAGCGCCGAGCGCCATGTTGCCAGCAACAGTGCCGAGCGTTGTCGATCCAAGCGCGCCTATACCCGTGGCCCCAGCAAGCGTAGTGCCAGCAAGCCCTTCACCAAGAAGGGCGGCACCAATAGGTGCGCCAAAGCCTGTCGCCATGAGCGCCGTACCAACAAGGCCAGCCACAGGGGCAAACCAAGACTGCTTGTAGAACGGCGTGAACTGAGGCATCCCGGTGTGAGGGTTGACGGTAGGCTCGCCCCATTCCTTCCGAAGCTTTTCAAACTCATCCTTATTGATATGGATGATCATGGTGTCGCCGCCGACGCCTGAATGGGCCACTCGAGCGGCTTCGCTGGCAAGGCCGCCTTTGGCCATCTTTGTAATATGTTCCTGCGGTATCTTGACCGACACCGGCTTCGTGCCGACGCGCCCGCCCTCGCGGAACATACTCATAGGGCTCCCACGCCACGAAGAATCAGCGGCGTCGTTGGCGAGGGGCATCCAGTTAGCGGGATAGTCAGGCATATCATCCACCCGGTAAGGTTACAGCTCGAATGAACGCGAACGCCCAGTCTTGCCAGTCGTTATATTCCAAAGGGTTAGGCGGGTTTTGCTCTCCTACTTTGAAGAAAGAAACAACGCCTAAAGCCCAAGTCTGCCACTTCTGAGGGTCGTCGAGACGACCTATTGTGCCATATTTTTCAAGACTATAACTCATTGAGTCAGTCCAGTCAGTAACCGTCATGCCGCGAGGGTCGATCATCCCAGCACCGTTCCATCAGCGGGCTCGATATGGGCAATGCACTGACCCATCTGATAGTCGCCACCAACCGTGTTGGATTTGAACAAGAATCGCATTTCACGGCGAATTTGCTTGAACATAACAACCTGCTGATGAGGCCTGATCGTGTCTTCCTGATCAGCAAAAACTATCGGATCAGTGATGACCTCGGGGGCTCTGGCATTTGCCCTGCCGCTGATTTGAACGGTCATGTCACCCGTTTGGATGAAATCCGGCTCAATCAATGTGCAGCGAAGAGACTTGTTTTTAGGCTGCTGAGGATCCGCGACATAGGAAACGTCAGCAGTCTGAAAGTAGGACGGAATTGAGTTGAGCTCACTGCCGTCGATCTCATCGACGCCGTATTCGTGCTGCCAGAGCTTGTATCCGCCGCTGGCGTCGTCGATGCCTGTGAGGACAGGGAATTCGTAAACGGTCGCAAATTTCCCGCTGGAGCGTCCACCATTGGGTAGTTCGGTGTCGTACCATGTGTTTTCACGGATGTTGTAGATCACGGCGTGAGTGCACTCTGTGGCGTTGCCACGGGGGTAGCACCACCAGATCTCGCCAAAGCGCGGAACCTTATAGGCGAACACCTTCTGCCTTTGGGCATAGTTGACGTTGTCGAAGAACCAGTTTTGATTGAGCTGGTTCGGAACTTCGCGCACAACGCCATTGAACAGCAAGAATCTGTCCACCCCGACCCAGTAGAAAATACCGTCATACTCAATAACAGACTGCGAGGATAGAATCGACGACTGAGATGTGAGGATGTCGAACTGAAAGATCGCATCACCACCCACGAAGGTGCAGCGCACAAGGCTGTCCAGAGACCAGAAGAGACCGGCAGGCGCGTTGCCCGGGCCCGCACGAAGAGGAAGCGCTGCGACAATCTTTTGAGACGTAACATTAGCCTCGCCAGACCCAGCTCCTGTCCAATCTTGCGGATTGTTGGGAACAGACCAAGCCACATATCCATCTGATCCAAAAAGAAATGCATAAGGGTACAGGCTGACAACGCCGCCAGAAACGGGCGTTGGCGCTGTTGCGCCCGTCACCTCAACGAGCGCTGCGGAGCCAGTTACCGGCCCGATATATAGCGAAGACGTAGCGGTGCTATCAATCTCTGCGAGGTTTTTACCCGGGACCGCCATGATGTAGCCGCCGGGGGTAACAACGGTGGCATCGAACAGTGTGTCGAATGACCAAAGATGCCTTGCATCAGATGTGAAGCCTGCTGGCGTCCTATCAGAGAACGATGTGACGACGCCATCTGTGTTCATCGAGATTTGCTGAAGAAGCCCGGCACTTCCAGAAGCGATATAGAGAAGACCGTTTTCGTTGTAGGTGCTCAGGCCACGAGATATTTCGGAAAAATCATTCGTAAGGCGGCGATAGCCCCACATCTTACGGGGCAACCCGCGCTGAAACCGGCACCACTGACCGTCAACATAAAAACCGTTCTCAAGGCGCGTTCCATCGCGCTTGATCCCGGGAAGAGATTTGATGGTATATGGAGCCATTAGAATGTCCCGCCATCGACAACGCCTGAAGGCGCAATACCAAGAGCCGTCCACGCAGCCGCTTGATTAGCAGCGATAAAAAGAGCGTTGCCAACCGTTGTAGCGTTCAAGGCGTTTCTGCCAGCAAGAGCATTAGCTGCTGTGAACAATGCCTTGCCTGTGGCTGTTCCGCCAATAGCAGTCTGAGCTGCGGTTGTATCAGCGGCAATAAAAACAGCCTGACCAACTGTCGTCCCGCCGAGAGTTGTAAGAGCGTCAGCAGTGTTAGCAGCTGTAAAAACGCCGATGCCAATAGACGTTCCACCGAGGTTTACGCGAGCTCCAGAAGCCGTCGTCGCGCCAGTTCCTCCATCTGCTATCGCGATTGGTGTTGCGATGCCGCTCGATGTCTGACCCTCAACAACATTCGTTCCATTGCAATAGAGGATCCTTGCCTCACCAGAGGGGACGACGATGCCAGTTCCGGCAGATGTTTTTACGGTGAGAGTGAATGCGCCAGTCGTTGAGTTGGTGATCCAGTATTGCTGCACGGTAGCCGGAACAATGATGTTCCTGTTGCCGGTCAGTGCGCCTGTTAAATTATACGATATGCGGTTGAGTTGGGTGCCCGAAAGCGTGTAGTTCCCTGTTCCCGCAACATTGATGGTCGTATAGTCGAAAGCGGATCCAGAGCTGCTTGCGCCCGACACTGTGTAGAAATTAGATCCATCGCAGATGAGCATGGCGGACTGACCGACGGTCAGCGTTAGCGTGGCAAGTCCGTTAACCAGCTCTGTGCTGTTTGGGTCGATGGTGATCGAGCTAGATCCGCTGTTGCGAATATAGCAAAACCAATCTGAGCCAAGCGCCGAGCTGGCTGACAGGCTTAGTGTGCCGCTTGCTCCAGTCCAGTTGATAAGGTGAGCTCGCTCGGTAATACCAAGTGTGTAATTTGAGTTCAGAGCATTGGTAACGATTGCTTGGTTTAGCGTATTGGTGATCGCTATCAAGCCAGCGCCAGCAAGGGCGGCAGCATTTGCCTGAGTTGTAGCCGATCCAAACTGATACGATACCCAAGTACCTGCCACAGTGGTATTTGAGGTCATATAGGCCTGCCAAAGCTGGCCCGCAGCAACAGTGCAGACAACAGTTCCCGTGCTGCCCACAACTGAAAATGAGGTGCTTCCGGTGTTGTTGAACAGGAAACACTCGCCGACTGAGGCCTCATTGGCTGCCGGGAGGTAGACCTTTCTGCTTGTGCCGGTGCTGTTCACGTCCATGATGCGAGCAGCAGGGTAATCAGCCAGATCATTGGGCGCATTGGTCTCGACTGGCCATGCGAGGACAATGTCAGTGGTAGTTAGGTTAAAGGCTAAATATGAGACATCTGAGGGGTAGATGTTCGTGCCGCCAAAGACTTCTGTGTAGCTCGTGGTCATTTATGCCTCCGTCCTGCGGGCAGAACGATCAAGGATCTTCGACAGATCCTCTCCGTTGAGAGATTGTGCCGCGCGGTCGTACATCTGCTGCCAGACAGCAATCCGCTCGTCGTTCTTGAGGAACGGGGTCGCCTCAAGCAAGCAAGCGTAGAGCAGCACCTGCGGCGCGTATTCGGTCAGCCAGTTTGTCTGGTTAGACTCATCAAGCAGGGGCAGGATCTGGTAGACCAGAACCTCGAAGGGATACGCAGCATCCGGTGTCGGCGCGATGATCCAATTATTGTAGTCGTAGTCAGCATAGAAAAGCGGGAACCCTGTCTGGGTGCGATCCGGCCAGTAGCTGCGGACATACTCATAGTCGCGCGGGAAAAGCTGGTTGTATTCGTTGTTTTGGTCTCCAGAACCGAAGTTGAAGGAGACCGTAGTGCGCCAGCGATCCGGCTTTGGGTAGACGGCGAGGCCAGCCTGAAGAGTGCCTGTCAGCACGTTGATGAGCCCTTGAACCTTCAATTCGCGAGCAATCCTGCGCTCGGCGAGGTTAATCAGGCGGGGGAGCTGCTCATAGACAAGCTGATCCGACTCGAGCGTAAAGCCTCGCTCAAGATAGCGCCGGAGATCTTCCAGAAGGGTCGTGAACGTCGTCGTTGTAGCCATGGCCGCATCCTAACACTATCAGGCCTCATCCGCCATACTGACTGACTTGGCCCTGACCTTAACAACACGGTCTGTCCAGCCATTGCCAAAAGTCTCGAAAGTCGAGAGTTTTTTGAGGAAATCCAGCCGCATGTCGCATATCGCATCTGCTACTTCCGTAGCATTGCAAGACTGTATTGCTTCCAGAGATTTGGGGCCGATCATGCCGTCCGCAGTTACACCAGCGATCTCTTGGAGGTACTTGGCAGCCCTGCCGGTGCCAGAGTTTACGGCAAGATCATATGCAGCGTAGTCAACGCCAGATGGGAGTTGGTCGCCCTTGATCTTGTCCCAATATTGCGTTTTGTAGAAGGGCTTGACGGTTTCAGGCGTCAGGGCGCGCATCTCGGCCTCAGTCACGTCCCGGTTAAGGTAGCGCTCCCAATTTGCCCTCGTGACCCCTAAATTGGTCATGCCACCGGGGTCTTTTGGGTGGTTTACGAACCCACCTTCGTGCTTCAAAACCATGGCGAAACAGTTTTCCCAATTTTCTTTCATGTCACTTGTCCTTCGCAGCAAGCATGTCGTTCTTGGCCTTAGAGCCAGCGGATGAGCCATAGTAGAAGTTCACAACACCAGTCCAAGCAGTGCCCAGCGCTCCCAACATCATCAACAGCGCCTCGGTGCCGGTTTGCGGCATGCCCTGCACCAGCATCCAAACAAGGATGCCAAAGAACCCGAGCGTGATGACAATGGCCAGAAGCTTGGGCACCCAGTCCTTTGTCTCGGTCTGCATCTTGCGGGCACTGTCTCGATCCCCGGCGGCAATCCGCTCAAGATCAATATCCAGTTCCTTCATGCTGACCTTGAAGTCGGCGTCGATCTTCTTGAGAGCGGCAAGCTGATCAGGCGAGGCGGAAGCCATAGCCGCCTTCACATCGTCCTCTGACCCGTTCTCGTGGCCCAGCAGAACGGCTGATAGGGCCTTGACGGCAACGCCAGCCAGCGGGCCACCGAGCGCCGTGGCAATCGTGGGGGCAACCTGACCAAGCAGAGGGCCAAATGTATCAAGCAGGCTCATTTGTCTTTCTCCAAAAGGGTGATGCGCTTGTCCAATGCAGCGATCATTTGCGCCATATCAAAGCGTATGGCGGCACGGGCCATAGCTGCGTCTGCTGCCATATCCATGCGGCTTTTTTCAATGGCGGCCATAGACCGCTCACGATCAAGCGTCATGGCAGCGCGAGCCAATGCGGCCTCCCGCTCAACTTTTTCAATCTTGTCACTCAGGGCTTCTCTGATCTGAGCCATATCAATGGTCGTACCCTGCGGCGGAATCGCTTTGTTATCAGCGTTCACCACAACTGCGATCTTGGATTTGATTTGAATAATTTCGTTGTTGGCGTTGGAAAGGGCGCTCATCAAATAGACGACACAAGAGAACAGGATCGGGATACCGGCGAAAGTGATCTTCTCGACCAGCGCGCCTTTGCTGGCGCTTGCAGCCATTTCGAGTGCAATTTTTTCCTGTTTCTCTTCGGTCGTGCTCATTTGTCAGCCTTCCCATCCAGCTTGTCGTAGATGCGCTTGAACATGTCTTCGATATGGTCCATGCGCTTGTCGAGGTCGTCTTTGCGGACGTAACTTATAGGCAAATCGACTTCAATCTTATGAATATCACCCTTCAACGCTTGCACGGCTTCCCATAGTTGCCGCGCAAACCATCCAGATACCGCAAGGACGCCCCCGAAGATCATGTTTAAGGTCGGCTGATCCATTGTCGTTACCTTTTGCGGAGAAGGAGGCCTAAGAAGCCTGTCGAGGTCGATGGCGAAGCGGTAAAAATCCACCCAGTGTTGTTGCCGCCGTTAGTAGAGTTCGCGCCAGCATACCAAGCTGCGCCGCCAGTGGCAGTGCTGTCTGTGATACTAAGGTAGTCGGAATTTACCGTACCACTCGCCTTTGAAAGAGTGGAGGCTGAGCCTGACGAAGAGCTTTGAATCGTCACTAAGTTCCCAGACGTTCCATTAACAGTGAAGTTCGTGACCGTCTGAGTTTTCCCGCTTGTAAAGTTGAATGTGCATGGTTGGACGGTGTTTGAGATCGTCGCGAATGTGTTACTGCCAGAAATGGTGGTGGTTTTAGACACCCCAGAATGAGTAAACGTCCCGTAACTAAACCCATTTCCGTTAAAATTTGTGTTTGTGCCCGACATAACAAACGTAGCCGATGCAGCAGACACGCTAGATGCATTTGTCGCAATAAAACTGGATGCAAGACCGCTAAAGGTAAGCGTTGATGTGCCTAGGTTTAGGGTGACACCTGCCCCAGATGCTGTGGTAAATATACCTATAATAGCAGGGCACGTTACGTTAAAATTTGAAGTGTTAAAGGTTGGGTAATTACTGGAACCTATAAAAAGGCTGCCGGTGAATGCGCTTCCGAGCGTAAAGGTTCCGCCACCGTTAATTTGGACAGTATCTACTGGGACGTTATTTGTAGAAATTGTCGCAGTTGTGGCTGAAAATAAAACAGGTGTCGCAAGTGAAGCAACAACACCAGTTGCAGAGATGGTTAGATCTCCGTAAACGTATGGACCATAACCTGTGTTTGAAAACGTGAGTGTCCCACTGGCAGGGCCAGAAATAGACAAAGATCGGCAAGACAGAGTCCCGCCTGAGTTATCCAAATCTACCGCATAGGACGTTGCGCTGGAGACGCTAGTAAAAAAAACGTCATCTGTATTGGTGGGAACAGATGCGCCTGTAGGTATGCCTGTAGGACTATCCGACCAGTGGGCAGTGCTAGTTGCGTCCCAAGTTCCACTTCCACCGGCCCAGTACTTGTTAGCCATCAGGACACCCCATTCTTAAGAGACTGACGGAAAAGGCGACGTTGCTCTGGGTTAGATAGGTCAAACTGATCGGCAAGCTTCAGGGCAACTTCCTCTTCAGTTGTCGTCAATGTGGGTTGAAGGGCAGCTACCCAATCATTGAAGCGACCCTGTTTCATCGCCTCAACCTGATCTTCGGTTATAGATGCATAATCTGACGGAGACAGGACAATGGCATCGCGGTAGATCCCGTACTGCTCATGCGGGATTTCAAACGCGATTTGATACCAACCATTATTCAAGACGGTATAATTCATGGGGCACCCTTAAGCCTGCGAGGCGACACCGACGACATCCCAGAATGAATCGGCGCTATTGTAAATACATCCGACATAGATTGTCTTCGATATGACGGTAGTCGTCGGAAGAGTGTTTCCAATTACACGGTAGCCGCCGCTCGTTATGGTCCAAGTCAAACCTCGCGCTGTACCGTTATCCTTGATGCGGATAACAAGAATTTGCCCATCAACAGGGGTTCCTGACGGAACGGCAAACGTAGCGGAAGCCCCAAGGGCGGTGACTTCATATTGATCGGCAGTGTCGCCTGTCGGCGTGATCGCCCCGCCTGCGCTGCCGGTAATGCTGATGATGCGGGGATTTATCCGCTTGTTGGTGAGCGTTGACGTACCGTCAATGGTGGGGAACCCACCGGCTGTTGTATTAACAGCGATGCCCAAGGCAGTTGCAACGCCAGTGCCCGTGGTGAGGCCAGAGATAGCAGTTCCGGTTGAGGCATAATAGGCAAGCTGGCCGGAAGTTCCTGAATTAACGGTCCCCGAACCAACGGTAGCGAACGAAAGATTCCCGGATCCATCCGTCTTGATGACCTGATTGGCGGAGCCGTCAGCGATTGGATATTTCAACCCTACCGGGTTGTTCATCAGACGAATGACAGATCCCGCCGAGTTCTTGGCGTAGATCGCCATGTCGCTGGTGTAATAGTTGATGGCCAATTCGCCGCTGGTCAGATCAGCAGCCGATGGCGCAGCCCCGGAGGTGGCTGTGCGGTAAAGCTGAATCGGGGTGTAGCCTGTTGCCGCCATGGGGATACCTCAAATCTATTCCGCCGCCATTTTAGCGGGTTCCAGCGCGGATGTCACGAAATCCAAATTTTTCTTCAGGCGCTCGTCGTTGGGGTCTTTCTCAACCGCCAAACGAGCCTGCTCGATGCAGATTTCCGGTAGCTTCAAATGCCAAGCCGCCAAACTGGCGAGATCGTGAGGCCAAGATCCCCATGTGCCGGGGTCAGAAGTATGGACGTGCTCTGGCTCTGTAATCCGCAGCGCCCGCATGGAGTAGGCGAAACACTCTTCCCATCGGTTCTGCGTGTACATAAGCATGGCCAGATTGCACCAAGGCTCACGGGTGCCGGGTGCCTCAGCAGCCGCCAGATGGAAGTTTCTCTCGGCGTCATAGGGGTTGCCGAGCTTGCTGTGGGCGTTGCCAATCACACGATAGGCGAACGCCTTTTCATGCCACCACAGGTCCGCAGGAAGATGCAAGTACCGTTGAAAGGCCAATATGCAATCGCCCCACCGTTGGCGGTAGCTTAGCTCGCGGGCATAGTAGAACGCGCTGCGAGAGCAGCTAGGGTCTTCCTTGGCCGCATGTTCAAGCATGTCGAGATATTGACCGCGAGGCTTGGTTGGATCTTGGTCGTGGCGCATCAGCACCATGTCCGTGCTGACGGGCTTTTCCGGGTATCGGCTGTCTGAAACTAAAAGCTCATGGCAAGGGTACTGCCACCGATAACCATGCCGAGCGTGAATGCGCCGTGGCCTGAATACGATGCCGTTGCCGCAGTCGAACAGAAAATCAAGACGAGTGGCCCCATCAACCCAAAGACGCTCAATCTCCTTGCGCCATCCGGGCTCAAGAACCTCGTCAATGTCTAGGCTGATACAGATATCCACATCGCTAGGAACAAGGGAAAGAGCAGCGTTGCGAGCAGTATCAAAACGCCAAGGGACAACGCTAATATGGTGAACAGCCGCGCCACATCCCCATGCCACCTCTGCTGTGTCATCATCGCTCCCAGTGTCTGCAATAAGGATCAAATCAGCGTCCTTCGCTGACGCGCAGAAACGCTCAACGAACTTGGATTCATTCTTGCTGATGGCGTAAACCGCTATTTTCATTGAACCCTCAGAACAACAAGAAAAAGTTGCCGGTGGATGCTGATGGGGCAGCAGTGAATATCCAACCCAAATTTCCGCTGACATTGGTAGAGTTTGCGCCAGCGTACCATGCAGCGCCACCAAGAGCCGTGCTGTCTTTGATGCTCAGATAGTCCGCCGACACAGTGCCAGATGCTTTGGACAAAAGTGCCGGGACGCCAGCGGCGCTGCTGATGATGGTGACGAGATTGCCAGCAGTGCCATTGACATTCCAGTTAGTGATAGTTTGTGTTGTAGCGGCAGTAAAAGTGAAAGTAACAGGTTGAACACTATTTGAGATGGTGGTGATTGTGTTGCTACCAGTTATGGCGACACTGCCGGATGCCGTAGTGACGGTATCAATGGTATTGCCGCCAGATATGGTCAACAAGCCAGCGCCACCATTAGACACCGTGCAGTTGAAGGTGGAGCCCCCACCGACAAATGTTTTTGTACCCGCTGCCGTCATGCTGATTGTGCCGGTGGCAACCGTACTAAATCCGGTTGGAGCGGCATTGTTGAATGAAGTTGTATTACTGCTTGGGCAAACAAGTGTTCCGCCATTGAAAGCAAGAACTTTTGTTCCAGTACCAGTTAAATATCGAGTACCAACGGTCAGTGTTTTTACGTTAAAATCAATCGTCCCATTATTGTGCGTCAGAATACGGGTTGATCCCATCGTCAAGGCATCAACAAGTTGCCATGTTCCGTTTACGCCATTGAAAGTCAGTGGCCTATCTAGCGTTAACCCATTTGTCGTTATGGTTCGTGCAGTAGCATTTGTTGATGCAAACGTCCAAGCACTAGTAGACGACGGGAAAGTGGCTGTTGTTCCAAGATTTAAATCGCCATAAATTGAAAGCGTTGTTGATGTAAGCGAACCAGAATAACCCGTGAAATTAAGATTACGAACTCTGGATGAAGCTGTAATAGTGAGGGCATACGTTCCGGCTGTAAAATTAAAAGAGATAGTATTCGCTTCGGTTATTGTCGTTCCGGGCGAAACCGTCAAAGCGTTTGCAGTTGAATTAGTAATATTGATAGTAGGCGTTGTGCCTGTGGTGAATCCTACGGAATATGTTGAATCACCAGTATACGCTGTACCGGGAACAGCGGTTGTCAAAGAGATCGTGTTTGCCCCAAAACCCAATGTGCCGGTATAGCCAGTCATCGTCAATGTTTGAACACTAACATTGCTGTCTACAGTAGATGTTCCGCCGCCTGACAATGAGTCAAACACCGCATTGTCGGCTATGTTAATTCCAGCTCCACCAGCGCCATTGGATGATAAAGCCCATCTAGCAGCCGTACTCCAGTTGCCCGTCCCGCCAACCCAATACTTGTTAACTCCAAAAATCCATCCGGTGTTGCTGCCACTATTAGTGGAGTTGATGGCGTACCATGTTGCGCCACCAATGGCTGTTGAAAATGCGATGTTAAGATACTGCGCTAAAACAGTTCCGCTAGCTTTAGAAAGCGTGTAAGTTGCTGCTGTCACGCCAGTGATGCCAACAGGGGCACCCGAAACACCATTCAAATTGAAATTAGTTACTGTTGTCGTTGTGCCAGCAGTAAAAGCAAACGTAACAGGCGTCACACCATTGGCGAGAGTGGTGAAGGTGTTGCCGCCTGTTATCGACAATGAGCCTGCGCCGTCATTGGATAAGGTACAATTATAGGTGGAACCGCCGCCAATAAAACTCTTGTTTGTTGCAGCAGTCATACTGATCGTGCCGGTTCCTGTTCCGGCTATTGTGCTAAAATTGGTGGGCGCTACGTTATTGAATGCGGTTACTGTCGCTGCCGGGCAGACAAGCGTTCCACCGTTAAAGGTGAGTACCTTAGTGCCAGCCGCCGTTGTGTAGGTTGTGCCAACAGTCAGCGTTTTACCGTTCAGGTCTAATGTTCCAGCCGTATGCGTGAATGCCCTTGATGTGCCCATAAGCACAGCGTCAACAAGACGCACCGTGCCGCCGCAGTTAATGGTTATCGCTTGGTCATATGTTTTACCACTAGTGGTTATGGTTTGTGTGCCGGACGATGCCCCAAACGTCATGCTGCCGCCAGACGCAGTAAAGGCCATGCCGGTTGAAAGGGTTAAAGATCCATAAAGTGTGGCGGCAGCGTTATGAGCAGCCCATGTGCCAGTAAAACCTGTAAAATCAACACTCTTGGCTGAGTACGATGCGGTAGCAAGAAAAACTAGCGAATAGCTGCCGCTTATAAAATTGAAAGAAATTGCCTGCGCTTCAGTCAAGATTCCAGTGGCTACCGTAGTAGAAAGCGCACCTGTACTAGATACATTAACTACTGGAGTTCCTGTTACCGTTAAATTAGTAGTAGTTGCTGTAGTCCATACAGTTCCTCCAGCAGTAGCGTCAATCGTTATATTACCTGTTCCAAAAGCAATGGTGCGAGAATTTGAAGCATTTGAACTGAAACCCGTACAAGTTAATTTATAACTGACAAGATTGACCGTTCCCAGATTGTTGGAGTTAAATACGCCGCCAAAGCTGACATCAGACCCAAGCGTTATGGTGCCAGCCGATTGATCCACCCCCATACCCGTAGAGATGATGTTCTTTATGGTTGTTGAGCCTGCGGAAACAGATGCAGCAAAGCCTGCTGAAGCATTGCCACCTGATATTGTTTTGCTGTTTCCGTCAAAGGTTCCATTAAGCAAATTAATTGCGTAGCTTGTTGAACCAAAAGTTAAAGCGTCCGCAAGTTGTACCGTTCCACCAATACCGTTAATTGTTAAAGAGCCAAAGATCGTAACACCATTAGTGGTGATTACCTGAGTCCCGGAAGTTGCGCCACAAGTTACAAAATAAGTACCAGAGACAAGAGTCATAGACGATGAAAGTGTGATGTTACCATAAAGTATGCCGTTGTTTTTACTCCATGATCCGGCAAAACCAGTAAAATTTACATTTTTTGCGGCTTGACCAGCGGGAAGGCCCAAGAACGTCAGAGCATATGTTCCGCCAGTGAAGTTGAAAGAGATACTGTTGGCTTCTGTGGTTGCGCCGGGAAGAACCGTTATGGCCGTAGACCCGACACTGATAACATTGATTACAGGCGTTCCAGACACACTATAAGTGGTGTCACCAGTGAAAATTGTGCCGCTTGTATTATTTAATGAAATAGTATTGGTCCCATACGCCAACGTGCCGGTGTATCCGGTCATGGTCAGCGTTTGGACAGTAAAACTGGCGTCTAGTGTGGCTGTTCCACCGCCAGAAGATGAATTGAAGGTAACAGTATCACCTGTGCCGGGCACGGACGCGCCACCAGTACCGCCAGACGTAGCAGACCAACGGGCAGTGTTGGTCCAATTTCCCGTGCCGCCAACCCAATAACGAGTTGCCATCGGTTACTCCTGTGGCGCGTCGGTGGCAGGCGCAGTGACAACCGCATACCAATTGTCGTAACGGGCCTGCTTCATGGCGGCGATTTCGTCTTGCGTCAGAACCTCATAGACATCCGGCATCATAACGAGCGCATCCTTCAGCACGAAAGGCTCCGTGCCGATCTCAAACTCATCAGCCAGACGGCCATCTTCCAGATAAACAATGCCCATAGATACCCCCTCTTAGGCTTGCTGCGAAATCGCTACAATGTCCCAGCATGTGGCGGCAAGATTGTAGATCATGCCAAAATATGTCGTTTTGCTGGCGGTTGTCGTGTAGGTCCAATCGCTTCCACTGGCAGTCATCGTGACACCCACAGGGCGGTAGCTCTTTGCTCCAGAACCCGTGAACGTAATGACATAGCCGGTGCCATTATTCAGGATGCGGAGAATGAACTTTTGTCCATCTGTAGGCGTTCCTCCGTCCAAGCTAATTGTCAGTGCGTTGGCGAGGGCCGTAAAATAATATTCGTCGTAGCTGTCTGAGTTGAGCGCGAACGGAGACGTTGTGGTTGTCGATGTCGCAGGCACCCGAGGCGTCACACGCTTGTTCGTCAGCGTCTGCGTATCAGTGGTGCCCACCAACGCGCCAGAGGGAGCCGTCAGGGACGTTCCCCATGCTGTTCCCGTTGAGACCGCTACGCCAGCGCCCGGATAGATTGTCGGCCCGGTCGGGCCTGTGGCCCCCGTATTGCCCGTGGCCCCCGTGGCTCCCGTAGCCCCCGGCGTACCGGGGTCGCCCGTAGGCCCCGTAGGCCCCGTTCCGCCCGTGGCTCCGGTGCTACCCGTAGCTCCTGTATTGCCCGTGGCCCCTGTGCTGCCCGTGCTGCCCGTGGCTCCCGTACTTCCTGTGCTGCCCGTAGGCCCGGTCGGTCCCGGTACGGTCGAATCCGCTCCTGTAGGCCCTGTAGGCCCCGTGGCCCCTGTTCCGCCCGTCGCGCCCGTGCTTCCCGTGGCCCCCGTATTTCCCGTACTGCCAGTAGCTCCTGTGCTGCCAGTGCTTCCCGTGGCCCCTGTTGGCCCCGTAGGGCCGGGCACAGTGGACGTTGCGCCGGTAGCGCCTGTAGCGCCCGTGCTGCCGGTAGGCCCTGTCGGTCCCGGCACCGTAGAATCAGCGCCAGTAGGCCCCGTAGGGCCTGTATTTCCCGTGGCTCCCGTAGGCCCCGGCACTGTTGAGTCAGCACCAGTTGGGCCGGTGGGGCCCGTGCCACCCGTAGCGCCCGTTCCGCCCGTAGCGCCCGTGGGGCCGGGCACAGTAGAAGTTGCACCTGTGGCCCCCGTAGCCCCCGTAGCGCCAGTTCCTCCGGTAGGGCCTGTAGGCCCCGGAACCGTAGAATCCGCGCCTGTGGGGCCGGTGGGGCCGGTGCCGCCCGTATTTCCGGTCGCTCCCGTGGCTCCCGTTGGACCCGTGACTGTCGAATCAGCGCCTGTTGCTCCCGTTGGCCCGGTTGGACCCGTCGGCCCTGTAGGGCCAACATATTGTATGAACTGGCCAAAAAAAGCCCGTTTGGTGATCCCGCCCTGAACGACGATTGTCGTGTCAGTCGCTTGCGGGGTATCCGCCAACGGAAGCTGCGTAATTTTGGTGGGGATGAGATTTGTAGGAACGCGCGGATTGTTCGTCATGGCACCAAATACCCATCGCCTTCTTCGCCGATGATGAATAAATCACCATCCTGCGAAATCGTGCCGTACATGTTCAGCGCGATATTAGTATCTGGGCGAGGGTGGAACAAGTTAATCCGTTCCGGTTGACGGGGCGCCAGCCGGTATGGGTCGAAATCGTCTTTGTCCTCTTCGCAGACATAGAGGCCGGGATAGTTAGGATCCGAAGAAAGATCCTCAAGCGACATCTTCCTTGAGCATCGAGCGCAGATCCCGATGCCAAAAGTTGATTTTCCGCGAGGATCGAGAAAGACGCTCATCTGGTGTACGGCGAGATGTTAGGAGCAAAGTAGATGGGTGAGTTGTCGCGCTCTTCGTCCTGCGCAATCTTGAGAGCTTCATCAGCAGTTGATTTGATGGGCCCGATCAACTGCAAATTGAACTCTGGAAGCTCCATAGCAAGCCGCCATGCAAGTTGCCAGACAATCGTCTCATACCAGCGCTGCGGGATATCGAGCTCGTCTGTGAGTGTCCCAACATCCATGATATAGCGTTGCCGCCAGATCGTGAGCTGTCCAAACATGCTGGTCGTATCAGTCACTGGCCAGATCCGCATCACAGGGTAGTCGCGCTGCCGGTCGAACCAATACTGGAGAGGTCGGCCAGCGAAGACCTTGTTGGGCAGATTTGTCCAATCGTCGCGGTTCATGCGAGCAAGAGGGATCTCGGTGGGGTTATTGGCAGCATAGAACTCAATGACATTGAGCGTGTTGCCACTAGTCTCGCGCATGCGGAAGTAGTTCACCGGCTGGGTGCCATCGATGTCGTACCACTGCCACTTACCAGCGGTGTAGAGGGTAGCCCCCGGTGATAGGCTTGAGGTCCACGTCGCACCATCATTTGACCATTCAAACTCAATATTGAAGGTGCCAGTCGTCGCCATCATCACGCCGACAGTTGTCACCTGCACTTGAGATTGAGGGTCACTGATCGGATCAGAACCAATATAGGCGATCTCAATGTTCCCGTTAGGGCCAGTCTGGGCGCAAGACGTGTCGAGGTCGCCGTCAAAGGCATACTGCGGGATGCCACCCGGGGCACTGTACTGAACAGGCCCGTTCTGGCGCGACAGCCAGCGATAGTTGGCATTCAGGATGTCCATCGTACCTTTGGGTGGCACAATAGCTGCCTGACCAAGATAGAGCGGGAGGATCTCTTTCTCGATGCACCAAAGAGGGACACCCTGACTGCCAAGCGAGGACAGCAAAAGATAAAGGTTATCTTTCGCCGTCTCGATTAGCTCAGAGGAAATCTGTTGCGGTTGCATGCGACAGCGCCGGAAGGCGTGATCAATCACCTTCCGGGTCTGAAATACGGTTGTTGAGACAGTGCCGGAGACGGCCATTTAGCACCGCACCTTTCCACCCTTCTTCATCATATCAGGGGCATTCTCAGGCATAGCCATTGATGCCTTGCGAGCCATAGCCGCGCGGATTGCTCCTACGTTAGGCTGCCCGGGGCGAGATTTGCCAACGGCAACTGCGCCAGTCGAAGGAACCTGCTGCGCGATGACAGGCGCGCGTGATGCGACAGGCACGGACTTGGGCGGCATTGCAGTCATCGGCCTGCGCGTTCCAAGACCAGCTAGAGCTCCCATAACATTGCCGCCATCGGCATACGGGGTCTTCTTCTGGCCCTGCAAAGATTGCTCAACAGCGTTCGACTTCGCCATCTGAACCTTCTGAGCCATGCCGCCGTCCTTCAGCCCCTTCATGGACTTTTGACGGTCGTGCTTCTCATCCATTTTGGATGATTCCCACTTCTCCATGCTCATGCCATGCTTCTTGGCCAGCTTCTTGTCCTGCGCTTCATCCTTGGCGGAGCCTTCCCATTCGCCACCCTTTTTCATCCCGTCTGGGCGACGGGGAGGCATAGGGATCTCTTTGCCGTAGAAGTCCTCGTCAGTGGACTGCGGAATTTTGCCGCTTTTGACATCCTTGACCGGCACAGACTTTACGCTGCCGCCCTTAGCCTTCTTGGCCTTGCCAGCCTCGCTGAGAGCAATAGCAATAGCCTGCTTGGAGCTCTTTACCTCGGGGCCCTTTTTGGATCCAGAGTGCAGTTTGCCTTCGCCGAATTCATGCATGACCTTGGCTACTTTGCCGCCCTTTTTGTACATCTTTTCATAGGCAGATGAGGCACCCATGTCGTTAGGAAGGGTTTGAATGACATCGCGGCCAAAAGACAGGCCCCTATCCATTGGCAGATTCATCGTCAGATCGCGCGACTGCTGAGCGACAGCCGCCTGCCGCTTGGAGGCCTGCTGCATCTGCATCCGACGCTTCTGCATAGGCGTAAGTTGCGGGGCAGACTGCGAGACAGGCTGCGGATCAGCGCTGGTAACATCGCTGTACATGCCGCCGTCCTCAAATTTCTTCACCGGGCCACGGCCAATGCTGCCCTTGTGCGAAAAGTTGAAATCTTTGACTTTACCGACGGTCATTTTGCCCTCCTAGTGGCAATCCCATTTCCTGAGAGACTTGTTGATGCGTGAATCTGGATCGCGCGCAGTCTCAGCGGATGTCAGCTTCGCTTTCATGCCATTCATTCGGCTACAGAATGAACTGCGCCGCGAAGCTGCTGTGTCACTTTTTGCGGCCTGCTTGGCGCTCACAGGAGGCTTGATATCGTGGCCTTGAGCTTTGAGAGAAGCCCTGCCCTTAGCATTAAGCCCGCCCTCTGGGTTCTTTCCCTCAGAGCGCGTCCAAGCGCCCCCGCTCTTGTAGACCGGGGTGGCTCCGCCCTTGGCCATGCACAAGCGTCCCATGGATCACCCGTAAGTCTTGATGCACTCGAGCACAATCGAGTAGAAATCCCCAGACGAGGCGTCTGCGGTGCTGAACGCGATGTTCCCGGTCTTCGTGGGGGCAGCGTTGTTGGTAAGGCCGCCGAACTCAGAGAAGTCCATGAAATAGTTCGTGTTCTGCGGGATCCCCCACGCGAACAAGTCTGTTGTGGCATCCCAGAGGATCCTGACCTCCATGCCGTGCGTGGTGGCCCAGATCTTGTTGATCTTGACGCCCGTGCAGGCAACGCCAAAAGAGTTTGGCGCAAGGTTTGCCACGATCACCTTGTTGACGGCGACTTCACCAGTCCCATCAGAGAGGTTCGTGAATTTCTGGATCACCAGCCGCTCGCCGTCGAGCAGCGTCTGTGTCGCAACTGTATCGACCATTGGTCCCTCCTAAAGGAATGAGGGGAGCCGAAGCTCCCCGTTATTAGGCGGGGACAGCGCCGATAGCGCCCGTCTGGGTCGCGTTCGGGCCAGCCTGAGAGGCGGTGAGGCCAATAGCGATGACGAGACGACGCGAGCCGTTCGCAGCCGAGCCGGTAGGGGCAAACGTACCGCGAACGTCGCCCGTCGTAGCCGAAGGGGTGGCGGTGACAGCAGCCACGAAGGTGCCAGCATTGTCGGCGACAGCTCCAGCCCAGCCGGTGCGGAGCAGGTAGCCAGCGTCCGTGACCTTGTAGGGAAGGCCAAAAACGTCGCCAGAGCCAACCGACAGATTGCCAACAAACACAGCCGAGACAGCCACAGCGGTGACGGTCTTGAAGGTCTTGGTGCTGTTCACGGTGGTGGTGCCGTTGATCGTCAGCAACTGCGTCTGAGTCTGACCCCAATAGTCCGTGCCAGTGATGGTCACGGTCTGGGCGGTGTCGCTTGCGCTGGAAGAAACGATGCTGACAATGCGGGCGCAATCAAGCGTTGCCACGCCGCCAGAAGCAGAAGCGCCATTGATTGTAGCGTTGCCAGCCGCAGCGACAGCCTGAGCGGCGCAGACAGCGGTGGCGGAAAGGGTAGCAGGGACAACGTCGAAGATATAAACGCGACCCAAGGGGCCGACGCCCGCGAAAACCTGACCGGGGCCAGCCCAACCTTGGGACTGAGGGCCAGTGGCTGCACCGAGCCAGAGATCATCACTATACTGAGGCATTGGTCTTCTCCATGAAAAGCTTGACCGGATTTCGGTAGGGGTATTTTTGCATAAAAAGAAGGGGCGGTCCAGCCGCCCCTTCCTGTTGGCTTAGACGCCAGCGGTGCCGTAGACACCACGAGGATCGGTCCAGCCGAGGTCATAACGCTCGGTGGACTTGAAGCGCATCGAGTCGGTTTCAAAATCGCCCTCCATGCTCTTTTCGAGCTTGCGGCGCATCATGAGCTTCAGACCCTCGGGGGCATCCGTCTCGACCCACCAAGCGGTGGTCGAGGTCAGACGAGACAAGTTAGCCTGACCACCGGACAGCAATCCCATCGACTTCACCGGGTTGATGTCGTTGTTCCCCGTGCCGGTGCGGAGGACGCTCTTGAGGAGCACTTCCGCCTGAAACACGTTGGAGGGCGACACAACCAGCTTGGTCGGGTTCAGACGGATGCGCTTGCCGTTGTTGTCAACAGCGTTGCGGACCTGAATGAGGATCTGCTCCAGCGAGGTCTGCGACAGCGCGGCGGCGGTCGCAAGCTGATTGGAGAAGGTTCCGCTGATGATCGGGTGATCGGTCGCGACAAGAGACTTGCCGTCACCGCCCGCATAAGCGCCGTTGAACGCGCGGTTCAGCACGTTCGCAGCCAGCGTCTCCTTCGTCTCGACCAGAGACTGGGCGAGATGCTTGGCGTAGGTCTGGCCGATACGGATGTGATCACCGTCCTCGACAAGAACCTTCGTCAGAGCGAAGGCAAGGCCATAGACCTTGTACTGGTAGCGCTTGATGAAGAGGACACCACCGGACTGGTAGGTGACAGCCGTGCCATCGGGCAGCTCGGGGGCAGCCCCGAAGCCGAAGAGAACGGGCTCTTCATGGTAGTTGCGGGGAATGCCCTGCTCTTCGCGGAAGACCTGCTTCCACTCGTCAGAACGCTGATCGTAAACGCCGTCGAACGCCTCGTTGAGGATGGGCTCGACAATGGACCGGAAGTCCGTACTGCGCATTGGTGTTGCCATAACGGGGACTCCCTATCAGAAGGCGACGATTGTGGCGACGTACTGATGCTTGGAGATCTGCACCTGCACGACTGTATAAGCATCGCCGCTGGCATTATCTATGCCGTTAGCAATACCGACGACTCGCATCTGCGCGTTACCAGAAGTGGTCACGGTGCCGACGCCGAGGGTAGCGATAGAGTAGCCGAGACCGTTGGTGGAGGCGACAGCACTGAAGTTGAACTGATTGCCAACATTGGTCTGCGAGAGAGAACCATCAGCCTGAATCTCGTAAACGAGATAGGGGTCCATGGTGTAGTAGGCAATGATCTCAGTCGCCGTCGTGCCCGAGGGCCAGCTAGGCGAGATCACCGGACGCTGAGCGCCCGAGGGGAGATACTGGCAACCGGCGAAGACGCCGATGAAAGCATCACCAACAGCGGCGGCCTGAAGAGTGCCGTCGGTGCCCATCTTAACCGGCTGACCCGTGTAGAGGTCGGCGGCGTAGGTAGACAGGATTGTGCCCTGCATTTCACGAATGATCCCGGACGGGCTATATGCCGCGCGGAGACCGAAGGGAGCATTGGTCGAAGACATCTTCGATTCCTTTTGCTAGGTGAGGGGACGCCCTACTCGAATACCGGGTTGGGCGCAGCTTCACGCAAGCTCGACATACCGTCTTCCTCGACTACCTTTGTCTTGCTGCTACGAGCACGAGCCTCCATCGTATCCATGTCCGAGGTGACTTTCTCCTCCTCACGCAGTGGCGCGTCATGATGCGCCTCTCTCATGATTCGGTAGTAGAGACGCTCCGGCAGCTTGGCCGCAATCATCTCATTCACCCCGATCAGGCCAGCGTATTCGCCGGTTTTGACGGTCGCGTATTCCCAACCCGGAACCTCTTCAGGCTTGACCGGCTCGTATCCGAGACGGAACCGCGCCTGAATTGAATCGCGCGGATTAGTCGTAGTCAGCCAGCACAAGTGATATCCGGGGATCTCAGGCAAGTCTGGCAATGCGCTTTGATAAAACGAGTTGCGGAACATCTCGATTCGGTCATCGTCGGAGATCTCTCGATTCTCTGTTACAGCGCGATCATCCATCGCGCGGCTACGACGTGCCGGGTCGGCGATTTTCTTCAGTCGTTCATCGTTACCAAGGTTCATAGCTCGCTCCTTCAGCGCGCAGATTTCAAATCACGATCCGTTTCTTGGTAGCGCTTCAACATGCGCTGCCGCAGAACAGGATCATCCCAGTATCCCGCATCCTTCATCGCTTGTACGCGCTCAGGATTGAGATAAACCTTCCGCGAGCCGGGAGAACTTATTTCCCTCGATCCGCTGACAGGAGGGCCACGCCTCCCTGTCCGTTGGTTAGGAGTATAGTCTGAATCGTCGTCATCTGCAAAGCGGTGCGGAAGACGCTCAGAAAGGCGGCGGTCAAGCTCTTTCCAATACCGTTTGGAGGTAGGGTCAAAACCCTCAGCCACCAACCCGGCGTCGATGGTTTTGGCCGCCATAGAGTCGGGGTCATTGCCGTTGGGGTTGAACCAGCGGTTCCTGTCAGCCCACTCCTCGGCCTGCTCCTTAACTTCGCGGCTTTGAACGACCGGAGGAACGGATACCTGACTCTTGACACGGTTAAGCTCAGTCGCCCGAGCCATAGCCTGATCACGCTGCCGCAGAAGCTCAGGGACTTTGGCCCCATCGCCGATCTCGATAGCCTTGCCAAGGGCGGCTTCCGTTGCTCTAACAGCGTTCAGGGCATGGTTGTAGCTCTGCTCAATAGAACCCTTCTGGGTGGCTATTGCATGAGTTTCAACGGCCTCGACACGCTGCTGGAGCAATCTGTTCTGCTCTTTCAGCCACTCAAGCTCTTCCTTGCTCTTGTCGCGAGCATAGCGCTGGGTCTCACGGCGGCGCTTGCGCTCACTGCGCCGAGCTTCACGTCGTTCGTCCTCTTCTTCGTTGCGAGATTCTGAAAGTCGCTCATCATCCGGCTCATCGGCTTCGTCTACGTCCTCAACCGGGATCAGCTCTTCTTCCTGAATTTCAGCCTTTTCGGTGCTGTTCATGTCAGACTCCTACCGGCTCGTCGTCATCATTCAGGGCGGTTTTAGGCTCAATTCCGCCAGTGATATTGAGATCGTCAAAAATGGCAAATTGGACCTTGTCGATGTAGTCGTCATCGACTTTGTAGGATTTTTCCCAACGAAGGCCGCCGTATTTGGGCACGAAGACGTACTCACCGGCTTCACACCAGCCGCCTTCCGCCCAAGTTTCCATGGTGTTGCGATTCTTGTAGCCCAGAGGGCCTATGGCGATGACCTTGGCGACACAAGTGTTGTCCATTTGCGTGTCGGTGGCATCTTTGGTCATGTAGAGGCCGCTTTTGCGCCTCGTCCGCACCCTGCGGACCTGAACAAGGACACGGGAGCCAAAAGGCGTGATCCCGGGATCCATTTTTGGGAATAGTACCGTTTCTTTAACCGTAAGCGGATCTAGCGCGGCGTTTTCGACCATGCTCATCGTCTTCTCCTTCTGCCAAGGTCTCCTCTATGATCGCAATAGCGCGACCCAGACCGGCGTAACGTCCTGCCCTGCGCCCGTACTCAAAGATTGAGCCGTCGCCGGGCTGCTCCATAGTTTCGTGGGCTACCCGACTTTGTTCTTCGAGTAGCCTCTTAATGATGATTTCAAGCATATAGTCTCCAAGTCAAGGACTATTTCTTTGCATCAAAGGAAGATAGTCCGCTTTTGGCGGGAGCGTCATTTTTTCCAGAAAGATTCTTGTGGATACCAAACGACTTGTGGGGCGTGAGCATGTCGTTGGTCATGTTCTTGGACGCGCCAGAAGGCTCGTTATTGACGGCCATGCCCATAGCAAGACGCTTATGCTGGGGAAGAAGAGAGTTATCCATAGTAGACCTCAAGGGTTGATTCCGTGGCCAGTGGAGAGGTTCGACTTGCCGCCGTGCTCGGCCTCAAACACGGCAAGTTCTTTCGCGGTCATATTGTCTTCGCGATTCATTTGGACCTTCGCAGAAAGCTCCATCTGGCGCTCTTGCATCTTGATCTGGTCAAGCTGTGTTTCACGGGAAACACGCGCTTGATCAAGCTCAAGTTTGCCCTGATCGTACTGAGCCTTGCGCTGCGTCTCGGCCATGAGCAACTTGGCCGGGTCTTCCGGCGGCGGCGGCTTGAGGGTTTGCAAGAACTGCTGGGCCTGTTGGATAACAGGCGGTACGCCCTGCAAGGACTGGTCAACGTCAGGCATGAACCTTTGAGAGGCCATGGCCAAAACGCGATCAACCTCAGCAGACACGTCTTTGTCCTTCCCCTCAAGAAACTTCTCAAGCGGCATGCCAACCATATCACTAGTCTTTTCATACAGATAGGTTGAGTACCAGTAGACCATATGCTCTTTCAGATGCTGGAGCATCCCCGGGATCAAGTTCGGGCCGATCAACTGGCTCATGCCGAAGATCGGATTGCTCAAGAAATCAAGGTGCACCTGAATATGGGCTAGATGATCCTGCATCGGGAACGCCACAACAGGGCGCTGCAATGTCATCGCAAGGTTCTCATTGACCGCATTGAGCTCGATTGGCTCTTGTTTTGGCGCAAGAAGCGCCTTGTAGTCGGGGATTTTCATCCCAGCCAAGAACCTCTCCTCAACCACACGGGGGTTATAGAGAGTCGGCGCGGCTGCTGCTCGCTGCACGATGGCTTGCATCTGCGCAGCGCGCTGTACGTCCGAGAAGATGTTTGGATCAGATACAGGCACAACATCCATTGGGCCTTGGAAGTCCTTGGCCCGGCACATGTCCTCGCCGGTCACGCGCTCAATATACTCGTCATCAATATGCTTTGAGTTCAGACGATGCAGAACCTTCAGCGTCATGCTCATGGAGTAGTGCAGGCGCGCGTGAATCGCCGAGAACACCGTCATGCCCTGCTCGATCATGGCGAGCGTTGTACCGACAGGGACGTTCGGGTTCTGATCCTGAAGTTTCTCGTATGTGGTGCGGACAACTCCACGAGCAGCTTCGGTGACAAACCCAAGCAACTGATACAGCACAGCATTTGGCGGATTGAATGGAACCGCCATGGCGATCTTGCGAACGTCATCGACGCCAACGCCGCCCTCGATCTCCGTGACCTGCGTCGGCTCAATGCGGTCTGTCTGGCCGCCACGAGAGCCGCCCTTCAGCTTCAACATGCCCGGGAAGTTGTTGATGTGCGCGGAATCCAGAAGGGCCCTCAGAGCGCCTGTAGCAGCCGCAGACAAGCTGCCAATCATGTGAGGCAGGCCGATGGGGTATGCTCCGCGCCAAGGCACGAACGGCCACTCCACCATATGGATCAGCTCTTCCTGCTGCTGATCGTCAGGATCCCAATTCCTGTAGACCGACAGCACTTCTTTGGTGGTGTGGTCGATGGTGACAAGGTATGGCGCAAGGCCGAAGTTGTCCTCAAAGTCGAGATAACAAGCAACCTCAAAGATCGTGCGCTGCCCGTCTTCATTGTAGCCGTTCTGCTCACGGCCCTCGATTCTGTTGTTTGCCTTCTGCGGCCCCGTAAGCTCAGGCTCTTGCGGCGAAACAAGGTCTATATCCCTGTACATGCCTGTTCCGACACGTTTTTCAAACTCAAGGCGCGTGATGTACATCACATGCGTCTTGCGCTCTGCGGTGTAGAAGCTGGTCGCGCTGTAAGGCAA
>Ga0114974_10000196_pt1 | contig 53843 bp, 52 predicted proteins | sample S_130206_EF_Meta_FD_87318 | JGI IMG/M metagenome (GOLD analysis project Ga0114974, IMG submission 87318) | Freshwater microbial communities from Lake Simoncouche, Canada to study carbon cycling - S_130206_EF_MetaG | ecosystem: Environmental > Aquatic > Freshwater > Lake | place: Lake...
GCTTAAACTTTGTATTGGCTAAAGCTTATACTTGCTAAAGCTTATACTTGCTAAAGCTTATACTTGCTAAAGCTTATACTTGCTAAAGCTTATACTTGCTAAAGCTTATACTTGCTAAAGCTTATACTTGCTAAAGCTTATACCAATCCTTTATACAGAAAAATTCGCCTTATTAGCTCAGTCGGTAGAGCATCAGACTTTTATTTTTATTTTAAAAAAAAGGTCATCTGAGGGCCGAGGGTTCAAGTCCCCCATAGGGCTTTTTCCAATTTTATATATAATAAAATTCAAATACTTTTATTATATGCTTTTTCTATTATATGCTTTTTCTATTGTATGCTACATTATTTACGGAGCAGCTATAACTAGTGTACCTCCATCCAACCGCCGTCTACTCCGATGGCGCCGTCGATGCGTGTGGCGCCCTTTGCTGCCAGGATGACGTCCTTTGCTTCCAGTAGGGCGATGGCGATGCGTTCTGCGGCCGTGTTTTCGCGTACATTCGACGTCGCCGTGCATATGTGCCCCATGATTATGATGTGCTTTCGTGGACGCAGTGTTACCCATGTATATATATTGGTCTTTATTTAAATGGCCCAAAAAATTGAATTATGCAAAAAATTGATTTAAACATTTCCCATTCTAATTATGTAACCACCAGACAAACAGAATGAGTTCATCAAACGCAAACCAATCCGCTGAAAACTGCATCGCCAACGGCCTGACCTTCAGTATCGCTGATATTGATATCACGGCACCTAAATTAAATAAATCGGGCGGAAAGAGCGCCAACATCTTATACCGGCCATCCAAGAAGGGCGTCTATATTAATATGCAAGTGCCCATGCTAACCTGGGGCGCCTCCATGTTTAAGGACCCGCAAAGTGGCAAGGAAACGTATGATATGTCGCTTCAATTCCCGCGCAAGGATTATAGTACACCGGAGACCGATATACTCTTGACGAAATTCCAAGAACTGGAAAAGTACATTAAGGGTGAAGCGGTTAAGAATTCCATGGCGTGGTTTAATAAAAAAACAATGACGCCGGAAGTCATTGAAGCGCTCTGGACACCGATGCTAAAGTATAGCAAGGACCAACAAACGGGCGAAGCCGATATGACCAAAGCGCCTACATTGAAGATTAAGTTGCCTTGCTGGGAAGGTAAATTTAATTGCGAAATTTATGACCCTCAAGGTACAATGCTGTACCCTGACGAAAATACGGGTTCATCGCCACTCGAGCTTATTCCCAAGGGCGTAAATCTCGTCGCAATTATCCAGTGCGGTGGGCTTTGGTTTGCGAATGGTAAGTTTGGTTGTACCTGGCGCCTCTTTCAGGCAGTTGTTCAGCCTAAACCATCGATGAAGGGCAAGTGTTTGATTCAAGTTTCGCCTGCCGCAAAGAATATGTTGTCTACAAACGAAACGAGCATGGTGATTGAAGATGATAGCGACTGTGAAGAAGAAGAGGTAAAGCCGGTCCCAGTCAAGCCATCGAAGCCAATGCCAAGCGTAGCACCAAGCGTAGCAGCACCAAGCGTCGTCGAGCCAGTGCCAACACCAAGCGTCGCAGTAGCAGCACCAGTCGTCGAAACCATCGTAGCACCAAGCGTCGAGGCAGCAGCTGAACCCGTGATTGTAAAGAAGAAGGTCGTCCGCAAGAAGGAATAAATGTATAAAAATAAATTATAAAAAAATGAAAAGAATAACTCTTTTTTTTACGTTAAGTAATGTATTTAATAACCAATATTAAATATATTATGAATGTAGGACAGAATCTACAAATAAAAGATATATTAATCATGAAACAACTCTGTACGACATGTCATACAGATTTCACCTCCCATTCATTCAACGCGCTCTGTAATACTTTAGAAGGGGGGCAGCTTTTTTATACCAAAATCTCGAATGCGAGTAAGTATGATGATACGGATGGCATTGTTAATCATTGTACCAACTATTTGAATCACCTTAATCCAGATAAATGGTCTTGGGTGATTGATTTTGAAGATTTTGGTTTCAAGCATACCTTGGGTTTAAATACCGGCATCCAACTCTCGAAATTGATAAATCGTTTCGGGCGTTTAAAGTATCTCTTGGTAATAAATACAAATACTTTTGTCGAGCAAATGCTGAAAATAACCAAATTCACCTTGAATAAAGAATATCATGATTGTATCCAGATTATCCATCTCGGGGATGAATTCACACGCACCATGGAAAAATGGACCTATTTGGATGAGAATAAAACGATACTAAATAAAATCGTAAGATAGGCACAAATCGTTAAATCGCATGAACCTTCATCATCAAATAGACAATAAAGTTTTCAAAATGATAAATAGGGCGATAATTATTATTATAGTATTGAAGAAAGGTATAGATTTTAATTAAAATATCCGTCATATCTTCTGCTTTAATTTTATTCAGGCTGACCAATTTATTGACGATAAACCAGATACATTCATACGAATCTAAATTATAGATAAATATATCGTATAAATGTTCCCGCATATGATAAAAATTGATATCTTTGGTATTGATGATACAGTCCACCAAGCGATTACAAATAATTTCATTCGAGTTCATCAGCTGGTCTAACGTCAAATGTATATTTTTTATATTGGTAATCTCGTGTAATTGAATGGTTTTTTTCAGTTTCAGTTTCAAGCACTTGTTATAGGTATTGCGCGAAGGCCGAGGAACCTTGATTAAGTGTGAGCAATTGACGATATTATCAGGAATAAAACTCAATTCTTCGGTAATAATAATAAATTTTAAATCAATATTCGTGGTATTTAAAGACTGCATATAACTGTAAAAGATGTCCAAGAGTTCACTGTGGATTTCGTGAAAATATTTACAAACGATGATGCCTGATTTTTCGGCCTTGGCTAAAAGAATATCGATAATTTGGTTATAGACTTCATTCCAGAGCATTTTGGAATGGCAGCCGATGAGAGACATATCAATTTCATAATGGATATCGCTAATCTTGAAAAAATAAATATTTTTATTGTAGGTCACGCTTAATTTTTTCTCATATTTCAATTCGGAGGGACTGTATTTCTTAATCGCGGCTAGCATTTGCGTGTATTTGCCGACACCCTTGGGGCCATAAAAGATGAGATTCTTGAGCTGGGCGATTTTCGGGGGGAATTTTTTATAAACCAAAGAAAGCGACGGATGTAAGGAATTTTCATTATGAGCACTCAAATAATGGTCAAAATGAGTCTCATGAAATTTCATTTAATTAATAATAATGTCTTTATGTTTATATATTAATATATAAATATATGATTAACTTTAATATATGGATATGATTGACCAGTTTAAATTGTACCGTGAGTCGCATCCCAATTTATCGCAATGTTGGATTACTTACCTAGGGCTGAAAAAAAGGCACTATGATGGCAAGGCACACTATGACAGCAAGGCCCCCTATGATGAAGAAACGACGCATCAATGTAATGCCATCTTAGAGTCCTTTAAAAATGGCTGTCCGGACTGGAACCAAAAAGATATTATTAGTATTTTATTGTATAAGCAAAGCTTAAAAACATCCTCCTATAATTTGTAAGCAATGTACGTTGTACTGGATATAGATGATTTTAATATTAATAATATTTTTTATCAAGAAAGGGTAAAAAATACCGTCATGGATAATAGCAATTTCTTAAGAGTTAATTATTCGAATGAAATTCTAGTGTTAAATGGGATTTTCATTAAATTCAATTTAACCTTACACCAGATTGAAAAATCCTTTAACAAATACAAATGTAGTTTTGATATTAAAAATCATACCGATATCATAAGCCATTTTTCGGCTATTGAAAAACATATGATGGATAAACATAGTTCTACGACAAAAACGCCCATCTATCGCATTTCCGAACAATTAAACAATGGGTTTTTAAAGATTTTCAATGAGGCCGAATGCAAGGACACCAATAATTTTATTCTAAAAATTTACGGCATCTGGGAGACGGATTGTGAGTATGGGTTGACGTATAAGTTTATCAACATCTAGGCGGGGTTGTGCCCCCGAACGACACACTGAATGTGGTTGGAGGGCGGACGCATTCGGCGGATGCGATACAATACTGAGGGAAAACTTGGAGGGCGGACGCATTCGGCGGAGATATTGGAGGGAAAACTTGTATCGCATCCACCGAATGCGTCCGCCCTCTACCGCGGGGGGTCCGGGGGAGGCACTCACCCGTCGGTAGAAAAGAACTGTAAAATAATCGTCATCATCCCCACCACGATTAAATTAATGGCCGTAATGAAATAAGTCGCAAAAGCAATCCGGCTTTGACTCGTGGCATCTTCTTCTGTCGCATTTTTCGAATCTGTTTTAATTTTAATGTATAATTTCAAGTATTGGAATAAACAAACGATTTGAAACACAAAGAGAAAAGAAGTGCCTGCGGATAACTGATAATATTCTTTGGCTACCAGCCCCATATTAATTCGCGTATAATAAGTAACATTCAATGTTATAATCCAAATCAAAACAACAATCGTCAATACTGAAGGCATGGAACTCGTAAAAAATGATTTGATAAAATTCACAATGCTTTCGACCTTCCCTTTATTCTCGATTTTACCAATTCTATCGTGTATCGCATAACTAATAAACATCACAGTTAAAATTGACAAAGCAACAATACCGTACCCATATATAATCGTATTAGCGGGTCCATAAGTGCCGTCTTTTGATTTTTCACTACCAAAAAATACTTTAACACACATACCAATGAGGGCAAAAATGAACATGATATTTATGGTATAGCCAAAGCCACCACGATTAACATGTGATTTGCCTGGTGCCAATGGATTTGCACCCGATGTACTTGCTCTTGACATATTTATACCGATAGCTGACATTATATATATTATACATATAAATTTAGAGTTTATTTTATATCTATATAACAAAATGAGTCAGCGTCATCCCGAATATTCACTTGGAAATTCTAAACCCTTAATTAACCGGGAACAAAACTACGTGTTGGATAGAAAACTTGTTACCGTGCATTCGGAAGACCGCGATATCACCAAATGGCCGAATTCAAATACTTTCGAGATTATGCTTCCCGAACAGTTATTAAATGTCCAATCTATGCGCCTTATTCAAGCCACGATGCCTAGCACTTTTTTTGTCTTTGCCAATGAATACCAAAATACCAAATTTCAATTTACCATAGGCGACGTAGCACATCTTGTAACAATTCAAGAAGGTTATTACACGCCGTGTCAATTATCGACGGAGCTAACAAATACCATGAATGCGAGTATTAATGCCGACGCCAGTTTTAACGTCTTTTATGATGAAGTCAAAAGTAAATTCTGGTTCGGTCATACTGACCTATCTTTTACTTTAGATTTTAATCAACACATTACTTATGATTTTAGCAATTGTGAGCAACCGATTGTTTGGAATAATCATTCTAAATGGGGTCTCCCTTACTATCTCGGTTTTCAGAAAAAGAGTTACCCCTCGACCAATAATTCAAACGGTCTTTCTTTTGATTATATTTGTCCGAATAACACCAATGCCACAATTACAAGTAACATTATTCACTATGTCGAAGCGCCGCTCTCGTTTACCATCAATGGCGAAACCTGTATTTATATGGAGGTGGATAAATATAATTATTATGATGAATTGTACCCTTATAACGAGAGCTCGCGCCAAATGTTTGCCAATAATGCTTACTCTGGCAAAGTGAATTCGGCCTTTGCGAAAATCCCGATTCGGTCTTATAATGACAACGTCTATGATTCGCGCACCATTTTTCTAGTCAATATGGTACATTATGACCCGCCAATTGAACGTATCGCGCGCCTAAAATTTAAGCTCCGTTTTCACGACGGTCGGTTAGTGAATTTTCAGAACTTTCCCTTTGATTTTACCATTGAATTTAATTCATTGCGCAATGAAATCGAGAAAAAATACACAGTGCGGATACCGGCGTATGTCATCTAGGGGGGACACCCCCCTGACCCCCCGATGGAAGGGTAGAGGGCTTGGTGTGAAATGTCCTGGGGAGGAGCTTGGTGTGAAATGTCCTGGGGAGGGCTTGGTGTGAAATGTCCTGGGGAGGTTCTTGTTTAATCTCTCATATCAATAAATCATAAAATATTACTTTCAAACATATTTTTTGATTTCGATAAGTAATAGAGATTAGTGATTTCTAATTGTTGATTACGGATTATTTTGGTTGCCAAATCTATGATAAAGTCACTATTTGTTGTTTTTAATATTTTTTTACTCATATCAACAGCAACTTGATGATGCGGTATCATATGTTGTATATACATCGTGTCTGTCATACTATGTAAATTTTTATTATGAGACATATCAAAAAAACTAGGGTCGCAAAATGTATTACTTAAATATGGCGTATTTGGTTTTGTAAAATCGCCTTGGGTAGTACGATATGAATTATCCATTTTAATATTTTTATTACTCATGTCATCATTCGTGTTAATTATGTTTGAATCTTTCATTAGATTTATTTCATATTTTTGTAATCTTATTACATTTCTTAATAGGTCAAGAATTATTGGATTTTTTGTATTATGTAAATGAGTTTCGCTCATATAAACCGCAACTTCGTGATGCGTTATCATATGATTTATGTATTCAGTATCTGTTAATTGTTTATTACATATAGTTGGTTCTTTATTTGTAATTAAAATTATTCCAATCAATATGATAAAAAATATGATAAAAAATAGTGTAATCATATTATATTATAACATATAATATAAATCAGTATTTGAAATATTAAAATGTCCTGGGGAGGGCTAATTAACCGCGCAAAGTTCTACGCGCCGTTCGTCTCTTTTTTTTATATACTTTTTTCTTTTTCTTTGTTTTCCCTCCGGCATATGAGAACGCATCAGAGTCTTTATGTCCGCACGAACTGTCAACTATAACAATTTCGCTATTATTCATACCATAAAGACCCAATATATAACTCACGCGATTTAATACATCCGTAAGTGTTATATATTCATGTGTAGGCACGTTTAAAAAAACATCTTTACCATCAACGCCATCTGTTTTAAAATATAATTTAATGAGTGGATTTTTACGGTAGTACTCTTCGTTCTTTAGTTCCAAACCAGGCTTTATGTCATTTTTTACAAAACGAATAAGTTGGTTATATTTTTCTTTGTCTTTGGCTTCAATTTCATTGTATACACAGTTATAAACTTTATTATTTTGTAATATTCTTTCGCTGGGCTTGACGCATTGTGGCATGGCTGGCCAATTTTGCGCGACTTTAAAAGCATCTTTATTCACTACTATTTTATGCTTATCCGTTATATGTTGAGTTTGTATTCTCTCACATTGTTTGGATGGCGTATCTAATAGTGTACCAGTAGGATAATTTATTGCGAGAGGATTTTTGCGACCAGTAAGACACTGCGAGACCATTACGGAAATAAATGAATTAGTATAGTCATTTAATTGTTTTGTTAATGTATCAAATACTACCTTCCTATTTAAATTTTCATCACCGACTGATGTTGAAAGTAGGTTTGATATTTTCAAATTTGTATCTAAATTAATAAGAGAAACACATCCTGACTCAAGCGCAATCAGATTCATCGTATGGGTAGCAGTCTTTAATTTACTATCTGAGAGATAAAAAGGGAAAAGCGTCGATTTAAATCGACGCTCATTTGCGGCGTTTAACAAATTTGGATTACCTTTTATATCTGGAAATATTTTGTTGGTTGAAATAGTTGGACTAGAAACACTTTCCAGATTCTTAAGCATGGCGTGATTATAAATGACTAATGGTAAGAGTTCTCCGTGTGATATGATATAAAGAAATACCATTTTACCTTTTAATTTAATATCGGATAAACCCTGACAAAGGACGTCTTCTTCATCTTGAGTTTCCATTGGGATATATTCGGGTAAATCCGGTATAGTCGTCATAATATTCATACTTTCATTTTTTGTAAAAAATTTAAATCCGCTCTTTTTATAACAGTTCTCCGCCCCTCTATTCCCTCGTACCACATTTAACGCAAAGGGTAAATCATTCGGCAGATTTCTTGATATAATTGTTTTTATAAGCAACTCACAAACTCCTCTTTTTCGATAAGCCAGTGAAACGCAAACATTCCAGATTAAATTAAATCTATCATCCTCCTTAATAATAGGATTATTTTTTGGAAAATTCATTAAATTTCCTATTTCTGTATCATAATTTACACTAGCATGCGCTACATATGTGCCACCCCGTGTATTATCAGTACATATCCATAAATCTGTACGCGTATTGTACAGCATATCAAAAATCTTTTCATTTGGCGGCAATTCTTCTCGTTCATATAAATTGCGAAAACACTCATTGTCTGCGTCAAGTAGACCTATCGCTATCACATAGTCTTTCAATTCCGTAATATTTTCAGCATTATATTTATATAAATTAAATGTCAGGTCTTTAGGGTTAATGGGTTGTGGAAATAACGATGGACGAATAAAAAGTGAAGGATGACTGGGCGGAGCATTAAAGAGTAGAGGATGACCGGCCGTAGAATGCCTGGGCGTACTATCACCGGATGGATTAGTAAAGAGCGAAGGATGACTGGGCTGAGGATTAACCCCGCCTCTAAGTTTTTTTTTATATCTTTTATGTGTTTTTTTCTTTGAAAGTCTCATTATATAAATACGATACTTTATATTTCCATTTGGTAGGTTTTTGCGAACCACTCTTTAATGATTCGCAAATCACACGTCAATACATCGCCCCCCGAAAATCCATCTAATTTTAAAAAGCGCGGTTTCTTCATTTTTTTATTCTGATAGTAGATGTAGAGTCCATACTTGCCTTTTTTAATCGTCGCATCAGGGCCAAGCACTCGGGTCTGCTCAGCCTCATTACCCGCGTCAAATAACAACTCAATTACATCTTCCAGCGTTATATCCGCCGGCTTTTGTTTCAAATGTTTGAGAGATTTACTTAATCCATTCCATTCTAAATACTTTCCAAACTTGCCGACCTTAATATAGACTGGTTTCTCTAAATAGAGACCAATTGACGTCGGTCCGATTTCCGGCGGTTCTAATACATCCGCAAGCGTATATTCGCCGCGTCTTAATTGGTTTAAATCAAGGTCTTTCCGTACAGGTTTAAAGGTCGTTTCTTTATTTTTGACACATTTGATGACCGGTCCATATTTGCCAATCATATACGTATGGTCTGCGTCAATCCGGATGGTTTCTTTTCCGCGCTCGGTAATAGTCGCCGTGAGTTCTTCTAATTCCTTGTAATATTTTTCACATATCGACGGCCATTTAATGGCGCCCTGTACGACCAAATCTAAATCATCTTCCATCTGCTTAGTGTACGCATACTGGAAAAAAGGCTCAAAATGTTTGAGCAGAAATTCAAGGGCGAGAATACCCACCGGCATGATAACTAACTTATTTTTCTCATTGCCAAATTCCCGCTCGACTTGCTTGGCCTGAAGCTGGCCTGGTTCAACCGTATATTCCGTACAGGCGATTCGTTTCCCTTGGACATTTTCTTTCTTTACATATTTTCTCTCTTGGATTTTATCGATGAGCGAGGCAAACGTCGAAGGGCGGCCAATGCCTTTTTCTTCCAAGAGGCTCACCAATTTCGCTTCAGTATAATGTTGTTTAGTTTCGGTGAGGTGTATTGAAGCCTTTATTTTTTTAAAAGGGAGAGATACATTCGTTTTTAATGTTTGGAGATAAGTGTAGTTTGCATTATCTGCTTCGCTTGCTGCTTCGCTTGCTGCTCCTTCTGCTCCTTCTGCGCTTGCTCCTGCTCCTACTGCGCTTGCTCCTGCTTCGCTTGCTGCCCGCCACCCCGCAAAGATAATTTGCTCAGCACTATAGTGATACTCGTATTTAATTGGACCCGCAAGACTTGGACCCGCAATACTCGCATTCAATACCGAGACTGACGCAGCGGCCATACTACTTTCTAGCGTACGCCGTCGAATGAGCTTATACAAGCGCCCTTCTTTTCCTTCGACCTCTTTACATTCGAGCTTGGTCGGGCGGATGGCCTCGTGTGCACACATAGTAATTTGGTCTTTCTCTCCCTTCAAATAATTCTCCCCATAGGTTTTCAAAATATAAAGGGCCGCCTTCGCTTTAAATTCTTCGCTAAATTGCTGACTATCCGTCCGGTGGTAAGTAATATAACCTTCTTCATATAATGTTTGGCACTGACTCATCGTATCTTTCGGTGAGAGATGTAATTCATTGCTCGCCGCTTGCTGTAAAGTGCTTGTGGAAAAGGGCTGCGGTGCCGCGCATATTTTCGTGCGTAAGGTTGGCGGGTTATACACGTGCTTATGCGTTAAACTCGCTTGAAGAAATTCGCGCATACCCTCTTCGGGATGATTTAAGATAAAGGGAATATTTTTATTGGTAAAATAACCCGTCACCACATAGCTTTGTTTGCCCGGTGTCATTTCAATCTCTCGTTGATTGTCATAAATAAGCCGCAAGGCTGGCGTTTGGCACCGCCCCGCCGAGAGACCATCCTTCACGTGTTTCCATAGCAGTGGTGATAAATGATAGCCGACCAGCACATCCAAGACTTGGCGCGCCAATTGCGCATTGACAACTGCCATATTGATTTTTCGGGGCGTAGCAATGGCCTGCCGCAAAGCGGGTTCGGTGATTTCGTGAAAAATGATGCGTTTGGTCGTTTCGACAGGGAGCTGAAAGACTTGACATAAATGCCAGGCAATGGCTTCGCCTTCGCGGTCATCGTCCGATGCTAAAATAATGTCCGTCGCCGCTTCAATCGCCTTTCTAATTTTTTCAATTTGGGTTTTTTTGCCCTCACATTCAATAAAAGTGGGCGCAAAATTATTACGAATATTGATTCCAGTTAAACCAGGCAATTCGCGAATATGGCCATAACTGGCGATACATTTATACTTGTTTTCAGTAAGGTTTAGATAGTGTTCTATCTTTTTACATTTAGCAGGGGATTCGACGATAACTAAAATAGACATGTTCTTTTTATAAATAGAGAGATAAGTTTATATCGTTTTGTTATATACTATGAGCTTCGCCTTATGATATGAGCTTCGCCTTATGATATGAGCTTCGCCTTATACTCCGCCCACGTTATCTTCTTCTCCTTCGGTTTCGCCACCGTCATTTTCTCTCCCGTTTTTTTGTCAATTCGCTCAGCCTTGATAAGTGCACTGTCAATATACATCGTTTTCAATAGTTTCCCCACCTCAAATGCGCCCGCATGTTGGTCTAACTGGCCTTCTTCAATATCCTTTAAGACATCTAATAATTGATGGAGAATCTTTAAATTCAACTCATCCTTTTTGATTTTATTAAATATTTCCATATAGTTATTGAAGAGAAAGCTACACTGGGAGACACACATCGTGTCAAATTGATTAGGATTTGACTGGGCCAGTCGGCTATATTTTTGTTTTAGAGAGATTAAACGAGTCACATCATCGCGTATGAATTTGCTATGTTTCTTGGCTCGGATTTCCTCTGTACAATCTTGAACATTATTGGCGTCAATCATCTTATTTAAATTCAATCGGTCGAGAGTATCCATAATATATTAACTTTATAAAAAATATCTTTATATTCATATATAACATAAGAGTATGAGGGCTACAAAAAGGAGCAGAAAAGGCTCAAAGCGACGCAGCAAGCGAAGCAGCAAGCGAAGCAGCAAGCGAAGCAGCAAGCGAAGCAGCAAGCGAAGCAGCAAGCGAAGCAGCAAGCGAAGCCGAAGGACTCGGCGCATTTATATTGGGGGAGAGAATTGGGGTCAGCCCACCCCGGCAACTTCTGGGGGGCAAATAGCCGCCCAAAATAACGCCAATGCTCACAACCAAAATAATATGATTCATATGTTAAAAGGTGGTAAGCGTAAGCGTAAGCAACATAGTAAGCGTAAGCAACATAGTAAGCGTAAGCAACATAGTAAGCGTAAGCAACATAGTAAGCGTAAGCAACATAGTAAGCGTAAGCAACATAGTAAGCGTAAACAACCGTCAAACCATAAGCAATTCGGCGGCAGCAATGTGCCCTTATGCGCAACGAATACTACCAATGGACCCAACGGGTATGGCTATACGCCGCAAAATGGGTGTCTCGGTCCCGTCCCTTCGGCTCTAGACCCCAACGCCCAGAGTGGCCTAATTACCGCTGCTTATACATCTGCCGTGAATGCGGCTAATGCCGCTTTTGATAAGGCATTTAAATAATATACATTTTTCCTAACAATAATATAATCACTATATAGTTTAAGATGAAAACATCGGATTTATCCTTATCTATAATTATAGTCATTATATTCATTCTCCTTTTTTTATTTAATTTAATCGTAGTCGGAATGCAACGTATTAAGGATAATTGGCCCGCATATAGATGCCAGCCGTTGGTCATACCTTTTGCCTCTCTCTTTGGCCACAATACTTCGCAAAATTTTGCCTTTTGTATTCAAAACATTCAGTCTAATTTTATGGGCGATTTAATGAAACCCGTCAGTTTTAATCTAGGGCTATTAGGCGGTATTGTATCCGACTTGACCACCAATGTAAATTCGGCGAGAGGATTTCTCAGTGTCTTTCGCATGAATATAATGGATATCTTTGGCAATATCTTTGCAACCATGTTTAATATTATGGTTGAAATTCAACGAACGGTTATAAATATCAAAGATATGATAGGAAAAATGACAGGTATTATGATGGCCATGATGAATGTCTTAAATGGTTCGATGATGACTATGACCAGCGCTTGGAATGGCCCGCCGGGTGGTCTCGTTCGTGCTTTATGTTTCCACCCCGAAACCAAATTAAATTTAAGAAATGGAGAGATTTACCCCATGAAAGATATTCCGCTCAATAGTATTTTACCCAATGGGTCGCGGGTTTGTTCCGTGATGCGAATAAGTAATTTAGACAATAATGGTGATTACGTGGAAGAAATGTATAAGATAAAACGTCATCTAAATGAAAGCGCGGTAGATGATATTTTGGTCTCGGGTAGCCACCTTGTTTATGATGTAACCGTGAGCAAATTTGTTCACGTGAAAGATGTCTCAATCGCGCAAAAAAGCGATACTAATTGTGATGTGTTATATTGTTTAATCACCTCAGACCATACGATACAAATCGGTGAGTGGATTTTCCACGATTGGGAAGATAGCAATGGGTCCGTTCCGAAAAATATTGGGGTTTAATCTTACCCGAAAATATTGGGGTTTAATCTTACCCGAAAATATTGGGGTTTAAATTTATATAAATAGTATATCGTATTTATATGAGCACAACAGACGCTGACATCAAAGCAAAAATAGCGGAAACACGAAAAAAATTAGACGAATTATATTTAATGTCCGGTTATATGGATAAATATGGAAAAGATGTTTGGATATCATTCATTATATGTATTTCATTTACAATCTTTATTTGTTATTACTCACTTATAAATGCTTTACAAGTTGTAAAGGCAGATTGGCCCAACCAAAGATGTAATCCCTTGTTTATGCCTTTTGCCGGTTTAATTAATAAACCCACAAACCAAACAAATTTAGAATATACCGCCGAGAATTTTACCGGATGTATTAACTCATTGGTCCAATTTATTGCCATTATGGCGTTTGAGCCCTTTCGAATCATTGTCGCAATGATAAATAAAACGATTGAAGAATTAATAGAGGCTGCGAATAAAATTCGTAAAGTATTTGACGATATACGGAACCGCAGCAAGGACCTATTTGAGCACATTTATACCGCTATTGCGAATTTAATGGTCGCCTTCATAAATTTTGTTGTGAAACTGAAAGATTCCATGGCTAAAGTAAATGGGGTTTTAACCTCCGCGTTATACGTTTTATTTGGCAGTTATATGGCCATGGAATCCTTGTTTCTCTCCATTCTGGATTTAGTTACGCTTATTTTAATCATCATCGCTGCTATCATTGTTGTTTATATTATAGTATCCATTTGTTTGTTCGCGATTCCCATATTTGGTGTCGCCTTGTCAGCACCGACTATTGCTGCTGCGGTATCCGGTGCGGTTATTATGATAGCAATTCTGATTCCCGTTATCTGGTTTGAAATAATGATGTTGCGTGTCTTGGACCTATCGGTTGCGCCGCCGCCCTCGGTCCCGAGTTGTTTTGCCGGTGAAACCTTAGTGCCTTTATTTGCCACCGGCGAAAGCAAACCTATTCGGGATATTAACCTCGGCGATAAATTACAGAACGGAGGTCTTGTCACCGCCACCATGAAATTTAGCGCGGCCAAGCAACATATTTATACCTTGAAAGGGGTCGTGGTTACAGGGGAACATCGTGTATTTTATCCTGAAGAGGGGCGATGGCTGAAGGTCAAAGACCATCCCGAAAGCATTGCGTTACCGAAGTTTAAAGAGCCTTATGTCTATTGTTTAAATACCACTGCCAAAGAATTTATTATCAACGAGACCTTATTTTCGGATTGGGATGATATCGACGAAAAAGTATGGAATGATTTAAAAAAGAATTGCGTAGATTTGCCGGCCCATTTTACTTTGGCTGATATCCATACGTACCTCGAGAGCGGGTTGGCTCCGCACACCATGATTAAACTGAAGAGTGGCTTAGCGATGCCGATTCAAGATGTGAACATAAATGATATATTGGAAGATAATACGAAAGTCTTAGGTGTTATTAAAGTACATGGTTCTATTTATAAACACACCTTTGCGGATGACAGTTTTATTTATGGAACGAAAAATATACATATAAATGATAGTAATTTAGGTAGAATTAATTGCAGGCACAAGCAAAGCGGGAACAAGCAAAGCGGGAACAAGCAAAGCGGGAACAAGCAAAGCGGGAACAAGCAAAGCGGGAGCAAGCAAAGCGGAACCAAGCAAAGCGGGAGCAAGCAAAGCGGGAGCAAGCAAGACGAATTGATGTCAGAGCCATTGGAAATTGAAGACATGAAAATCGACCAGCATCCAGTTTTATACCATCTTTTAACCGATACCAAGTTTTTTATAGCGAATGAGATTAAAATACACGATTATAATTATGGGATTGACGCCTATCTGGAATAAATGTATGATAATATTTATGCTTATATTATTTATGCTTATATTATTTATGCTTGTACAATACTATTTTTAATCTGAATTTATAGTATAAATGGATGAACTTCATAAAATTGGAGAGATAAATACGATTAATGATATATTTGAATTTAAATTATCGATTAAAACAATCCTAATCATTCTGTTTTTATGGGCCATCGTAGCTGGCATATTTATTATATTTTTATTTGGCGGAGTGAATAATACCGTTAGCTATATGATGAATATATTGGAAACCATTAAAACAGCCAGTAAAAAAAAGAGAGAGTTGAAAATGGAGAAGAAAGAAGAAAAGAAAGAGAATAATGAAAATGCTGCCAAAACTGGTAATGACTAATTTTTAAGCTTTTTTTATCTACTTTAGTATTATAGTGAAATGAGCATTAATAAAATATTAGATCAAACAATATCGATTAAATTAATTATTGTCGTGGGTGGTTTTTGGTTAATCGTTGCCGCCTTTTGTGTCTATTTTATGTTTGGAGGAATTAAAGAAGGCTTTAATGCCGGCTTGGTGGGGCTCGGCTCGGCCATTGACTATAAAATGGGCGACGGCGTTAAACGCAGCTGGGAAAATGGTAGCACGATTATCAACCATAAAAACCCAGAAGCCTTGAATGACGCAGCCAATATATATTCCGATTTGGAAAAAAATGAAGGAGGCCCCATCCCATTACCCGAGGGCGAACTATTGTTTTTTGATACCAATAAATTTACACCAGAATGCTGTCCCTCGACCTATTCTAATTCCGAAGGCTGTTTATGTGCCTCCCCCGAACAAATGAAATATTTAAATGAACGCGGAGGCAATCGTACCTTGGTTGGCGAATATTAAACTGGTATACTTTAATCAAAATATAATTTTATTAAAAATATAAAATTATAGAAATCTCTCAAAAAACAACTTTTCTGGGTTTGAAGTTCAGAACCCGATTTTGGACATTTCTAAAAATGTCCAAAAATCAGGAATGCCGATCCGGTCTGTGAAAAACCCGAAAAAACGACTTGTGAGCATAATGCTCTCATTTCCAAAAAAAGGCGAAAATAATTGTGATGCTAATTTTTTACAATATTTCCAAAAACTATTTAGAATTCTTTTCTCTTTAGACATATATGAACAATCATGAACCAAATAGTACTAAAAGTACTGTGACCAAAAAACCCACATTCATCTGTGATATATGTGATTATATATGCTTTGATAATTCTAACTTTAAAAAACATAAGAATACAAAAAAACACAAAACCAATGTTTGTGAACAAAATCTGCCAACAATTGAACAAAAACCTACTAAAACTACCGAATCTACCAAAATTACCATATACGAGTGCCATATTTGTAAGAAAATTTATAAAAATCGTAATGGATTATGGTATCACAAGCAAAAATGCGTACACGAACCGCCGAAAAAACATAAACTCTATGAGAAAGATATGCTCTATGAGAAAAATGATATCGTCGATGTACTAATGAAAGAAAATAAAGATTTCAAAAATATCATAGTGGACTTGGTAAAAAGCAATACGGACCTCCAAAAACAGATGCTAGAAGTGTGTAAAAAAGGTAACAACATAAATACGAACAATTCGTATAACAACAACAAAACATTCAACCTTCAGTTCTTCTTGAATGAACAATGTAAGGATGCGATGAATTTGACCGAATTCGTGGATTCGATGACCTTGGAATTCTCGGACCTCGAGGATGTGGGCAAGCTCGGATACGTCGAAGGTATTAGTAAAATTATGATTCGGAAACTCAATGAGCTAGATATTTATAAACGACCCATTCATTGTAGCGACGCGAAACGAGAGATTATGTACGTCAAGGAACATAATGTCTGGGAAAAAGAAAAGAATAGCAATGAACACATCCGTAAAGCGATTAAAAGGGTGACGCATAAGAACGGCGGGTTGTTGGTGCCCTGGAGCTTGGAAAATCCGAATTGTATGAATTTGGACCATCACCTCAATGATGTTTATTTACGGATGATGGGCCAGTCGATGGGCGGCAGCGGGGAGTTCGTGGATAGCGAGAACAAAATCATGAAGAAAATTGCCAAGGCGGTGTTTATTGACAAATTATAGAGTCACAAATTATAGAGTCACAAATTATAGAGTCACAAATTATAGAGTCACAAATTATAGAGAGATAATATAGAAATGAATGCTTTTCTGTATTATTTGGACAAACTGACAGCTTGGCTAGATTTTTCGTGGCTGATAAAAAAAAGGGTAGATGATGCTCCACCGAGCTATAGAGTGATTGACCCTTTATTATGTAATTGAATCAATCCATATATGCGCATGGTACAATCCACCAAGTGCACCAAGCACAACAATAATTAAGGCTAGATAGGTGGGTATCTTTTTATGTATAATTATTTCATAGCCAATATAAACGAAAAAAAGGCCCATCAAAATATGAGATAACCAAATAAATTGAGCGGATACGCCAAAATTATATTTGTATTCGCCAGAAGCCATTATAGAATCTAGTTAGCAAATAATTCGACTAGATTGGAAAAATTGATGGTTTTCTTAACCTGGTCCACGTCGATTGTTTTTTCATAGCGTTCTGGATACAAGCAAATATCTTTTAATAAAATCATATCTTTTTCGATGTCGCCGGTTAATTTAAGCACCGAATTTGGAAAATAATGGTCAATGTGTTGACACCCGAGATAAATTGGTGTGGTCTGACACAATAGAGTGTTCATTATTTTCTCACTAAAGTAATGCGGCGTGATACCATTCTCAATGGCAATGTGAAAGCGATAATTTTCATAGGGTTCGTTATCGGTAAATTCGCCCTTTAAACGCGTATCCCAGTTGTTGTAATATTTACAACCATTTCCGTAAATATCAATCGGTAAATACGAGTTTAAGATGTGCTTACACAGCGTATGGCGATATTTATGGCCAGGTGTAAACATTTTATGGGACACCATGATTGACATCCGTTTTGTTTTCACAGGTACTTCCGTCAACGGCGTGATATGCCACATATAACCAAAATGCTCGATGAAGGGTGGCGGCAGATTCTTCTTTTCCCCGATTAAATACTTACCAATATATTTTTGGGCGTAATCAACAAAGCGTTGGGTTAAATTCAAAAAGACTAAGGGTTCGAAAGCAAGGCCAATGACATTTTCTTTGGGTATGGTTAAGGCAGGCATCGCAGTATTTATAATAATCGCGTGGGTATAATCATCGCCGAGGGTAAACCGATACGTCTTATTAAAATGAGGGTCCTTTGCCAATTCCGAAACCCGTGTAATGGCTTCGATACAACCTTCTGAGGACCCGATGGTCGAAAAAAAACGAATAATAAGCATTTATTTATCGTACAGTTATTCTATTTATATTTAGATTTAGACTATATATAATGGGCAATATCATACATATTACCTCGCGCGAGATATTCGGGTTAGACCGACATCTTTTAGCGATGGCCGACCAAAAGGCTCCCATAAAAAAAATCACTTGGGTTAGACCGAAAACAATATATCACGGAAAAGGGTTATCCGGGTTTATTCGATGGATGTAGTCACATATACAGAGTCATTCACATATACGGGGAGTCATTACATATACATATTATGCCAACTGCCATTATCTGTATTTTTCTTTATTAATTTATCCACAATCGCCGTGGTCACTTGCATGGGAAATTCCACCTTGATGGACATTTCGCTTTCAAAGATATTGGTACCCGGTCGCATCAACCGATACAAGTTCAGTTTCGTATAAATGATTTCGAGGCACCGTTTGAGCGTCCGCACCCCATCTTCTTTATCGGTATAGTTCGTAATAATATAGTGTAGCGTTTCATCCGTGATGGTAATATCCCCTGTGACGAATTTGACTTGCTCGCATATCTTGGGCAGCAAGTATTTATTGGAAATGGTGGTCTTTTGGTCTTGGTTGTACCCTTGAGTTTGAATGCGATACATTCTATCCAAGAGAATTTTATTGACCTTGCTCTCGTCATTGTAGCTGAAAATGAACAAGCAGCGACTCAGGTCAAACTCGATTTCCGAAAAATAGCGGTCATGAAATTGGTTATTCTGCGCCGTATCCGTCAAATGCGTAAGGATACCCGCAATTTCTTCGCCCTTTGGCGTATCACTAATCTTATCAAGCTCGTCAAAATAGATGACGGGATTCATGCTCTTACATTTAATCAAGAGGTCGACGATTTTTCCCCATGTAGAGCCTTCGTAGGTATACGAATGCCCTTCAAGAAAGCTACTATCGGTCGCTCCGCCGAGCGCGATGAAAACAAAATCCCGGCCGAGAATTTTGCTGATGCCTTCTTTCACGAGCGTGGTTTTGCCCGTACCCATGGGCCCTTTAATGGCGATGGCCGTGCCAATGGCGCTCGGATTTACAATCCACTGGCCGACCATTTGCATAATTTGGAGTTTCGCGTCATTTAAACCATAGACAGCTTGGTCTAAAATTTGCTTGGCGTTATCCATAAATTCGTGGCATTTTTCGACACCATCATCAATGGTAATGGGCAAGTTTTTGTATTTGCCAAAAGGGATTTGCATGAACGTGTCGACCCAGTTTTTCATTTTGTAATAGTCGCCGCCACCGGGTTCCATATTGCGCAAGGAGGATATCTTGCGATAGGCAATGGCTTTGTATTGCGAGGGAATATCCGCATCGAGCAGCGTTAAACGATACGGTTTGGTAATATCATTGTGTTTTTTTATTTCCTCGATTTGTTTGAGCGCGCTTTCTTGCTCGAGGACAGACATTTTTTCATTAAAATATTGAAGGTCATTCATCACATCGCGTTCGCGCAAAAGAGTTTTGAGTTTTTTCGTATTTTCAATCTTCTTTTTCTTTGATTTTAGTTCTTCCTTTTTCAGAAACCGCTCTTCCTTTTTTTGGTTATCTTCCATCATTTTTTTTATTGCTGGATTGGCTTGGTCTTCTGCCGATAAATTTGCAAAGAACTCTTTCATTTTTTTAAAGGCGGCAAGTTCGGCCGAAACAGCGGCGGCGTCATTTGCGTTGCTTACACCTGTTGCTCCGCTTACGCTTACGCTTGGTGCTCCGCTTACACCTGTTGCCCCGCCATACGTTTTCCGTTCTTCCTCTTCATCACTACTATCACTATAGGCTTCATCATAGAGGGCTTCTGTTGGCGACAGATAATCGGCCTCATTGTGTTGTTGGTCATTAATGATAAATGAAATATTGAAATTTTTCATGGGCTTTTTCTGTTTCTTATCGCTTTCACCGTCGCTCTCGCTCTCGAGGTCCTCGTAGAGTCGCCGGGGCTTCTTGGGTGCGCCGGGACATTTACTAGTACCACATTTGACCGCACCACACTTATTTTTTATAGCCGCACTGGCTTCCACTTTTTCTTTCATATATTTCGACGGGAACAGCTCACTGAGAAATTTTTGATATTCTTTATTCGACAATTCTTCGTCAATCTCATCCGTCGGTCTATAATCGTCATCATCCGTCTCCTCATCCGTCTCCTCATCCGTGTCTTCGTCATCATCATCCGTCTCTTCATCATCCGTCTCTTCGTCATCCGTCTCTTCATCATCTGTGTCATCGTCGTCATCAGTTGATTCATTCAATATAACCGTTGGCTCGGGGGTCGGTATGGGCGTCTCCACTTTCGCGGTGGCATTGGCTTTTGCGGAGCATATGGCTTTCGCCATGGCCAAACGGGTATTGTACTTTTTGGTATCAGTAGACATGTTGTTTAATGGAATGGTTTACTCTACCTTCGTGTATTACATTTAATTCAATTTTTTATCAAATAAACGATTTAGTATATATAAAAAAATTGAATTAAACATATCTAAATATTATTATGTTAATATAAGATACACCATGGCGTCAAATCGAAACAAAGGAACGATGCAAAAGCAAAATGCTACCAAAATTATTGGAATTCAATTCAGTATTTTATCGGCTGAAGAAATTCGCAAAGGCTCTGTAGCGGAAATTACGAACCGCGAAGCCTACGTCAACAATAAGCCCGCCATCGGTGGCCTGTTCGACCCGCGGATGGGTGTCCTAGACCCCGGGCTCATCTGCCCTACCGATGGGTTAGATTATATGCAGACCCCGGGTTATTTCGGCCACATTGAATTGGCGCGTCCCCTCTTCTATATTCAATACCTCAGCACGATTATCAAGATTGCGCGCTGTATCTGTATTAAATGCAGTAAATTATTGATTAGTAAGAAAAAATACGAACATTTGCTGAAAATGTCCGCGGAAGACAGATGGAGTGCGGTCTTCGTTTCCGCCAGTAAAATTAAGCGCTGCGGTGAAGATACCGACGACGGCTGTGGGTGTAAGCAGCCCAGCAAATTAAAAAAAGAAGGCTTGTCTACGCTTATCGCCGAATGGGAAAACGTGGAAGGCGTGGGCAATGAGGGCGAAAAATTGGTGATGAATTTGACTCCGGAAATATTGCTGAAATGTTTTCGCCGTATTTCCGACGACGATGTCACCTTTATGGGCTTTAGTCCTATTTGGTCACGACCCGATTGGATGATTTGCCAAGTCTTGGCGATTCCGCCTCCCGCCGTCCGGCCTTCAGTCAAACACGATTCGCAACAGCGCAGTGAAGATGATATCACCCATATTATCGTGAGCATTCTCAAAGCGAACAAGACCTTACAAGAAAAAATCCAATCGAATGCCTCCACGAATGTGATTAACGATTGGACCATTCTGTTGCAATATTATGTGGCCTCGTTGATTGATAATAAAATCCCAGGCGCGCCGCCGATGTCGCAGCGGTCGGGCCGCCCGTTAAAATCCATCAAAGAACGCTTGGTCGGCAAGCACGGGCGCGTGCGCGGCAATCTGATGGGCAAGCGCGTGGATTACAGTGGCCGGTCGGTCATCACCCCTGACCCGAATTTATCGGCGCGAGAATTAGGCGTGCCGCTGAAAATGGCGAAAAATCTCACGAAACCCGTTGTCGTGAATACGCGCAACCTGAAGTTTCTCGAGAAGCTGGTGCGCAATGGACCGGATGTCCATCCGGGGGCGAAAATCTTGGTGCGCAAGAATGGCGACAATATTTCACTGCGCTATATCGACCGCGACTCGATTCAATTAGAGATTGGCGATATTGTCCATCGGCATATGATGGACGGTGATTGTATTCTCTTCAATCGGCAGCCCACCCTGCACCGAATGTCCATGATGGGCCATATCGTGCGCATCATGCCCGTAGGCGATACCTTTAGAATGAATGTGAGTTGTACTAAACCGTACAATGCCGATCAAAATTTATGACCATCAAGGTCGGCAACAGGAGGCGTGAAAAGCGTGAAACCTCCTAGTAAATAAATTGAATATAATTGAGGCAAAATATAATAAAGAAATATCAAGTATCTATATAAATGGTAGACGTCACAACGCCGAAAATTGTCGAACGTTGTTGTTCAAAATGTGGTGAAATGAAACATCCTGATAGAATTATTCGAAATCGTAATATCTGTAAAGATTGTTGCAATGTGAAACGGAGGGAGAATGCTAAGAATAAAGTTGTAGATGTATCCGCACAAAAGACGTGTGTCGGATGTAATATAACGAAAAATGCTACTTTATTTATTAGGCAGGACTGGAACCTTTGTAAAGATTGTAATAATCTGAAACGACGAAAAGAATATCAGGAAAATGAAGAAGTTCGGTTAAAGAAACGAAAGGAAGGGATTAACTATAAAAAAAAGAAGAAGGTTAAAAGTGACGAAATAAAAGAATCCAATATTAAAAAATTGGAGGAAGAGATTGGACAAGACAACACAATATGCAAGTATTGTAAGGTGGTCAAGGCCAAAACTCACTTTCGTCATAATAGACTCAAGTGTAAAGATTGTGAAAGAGACGACCCGTTTGAAAAGTTCAAACGCTATGCGCGCACAAGAATATATAATTGCTTGAAAAGAAATAAAAACAAGCATGCGCATGAATATTTAGGATGTATGCCGTCTGAATATTTAAAATGGATTTGTTTCAACGCGAGTGACTTTACTCTAGAAAATTATGGTCAAATATGGCACATTGACCATGTCATCCCTTTATCAAAGTTCAACTTTGAACTCGAACAAGACCGAATGGTTGCGTTTAATTGGCGAAATACAATGCCATTACTCGCAAAGGCTAATTTGGTGAAAAATAATAAAATAGTGAAACCACAGATTGAACAACACTTGAAGACATTAGAAACCTACCATATAGAAAATAGTATAGAATTGCCTCAAATATACATTGATTTATTTGCGAAACATCTTGCAGCGGGAATCCCCTTAGAGCCCTAACTACCACCTTTGTCGAGAAATTGTCAAAGGGAACACGGTTAATAGCCGTACCCAATGGTAACAATGTTAGGGATTGGGCAATCCGCAGTGTGACTACCTAAATCCGCTAGGATAGGATATGGTAGCCCTTCAACGACTGAACGGATGTTGGTGAACAATGACGGCCTAATCAGCCAAAGTTTGCTTAAGATACAGTCTGGCCTTTAGTGAAAGCTAGAGGAACCTCGTTTGATGGAGACGAAATGAATTTGCATATGCCACAAGATATAGAAAGTGAGGCCGAGCTCCGCCACTTGGCGGCGGTGCCTTGGCAAATTGTGAGCCCAGCCAACAATAAATCGATTATCGGTATTTTCCAAGATTCCTTGCTCGGGTCTTACCAATTCACCCGCGAAAATACGAAGTTCAATGCGCGCGATGCGATGAACTTACTCATGGCCTACGATAAGGTCGATGTGGAAAAATTAGACAAAAAAAATATATCATGTTTTAATATCCTCTCGCAAATCCTGCCGGCCTTTACCTTGCGATACAAAACCAAGCGGTTCGGCGACAAGGAAGATTACAAGACCTCGAATAATGTCTTGGAAATTGTCAACGGTAAGTATGTCAGGGGCCAGCTCGAGAAAGGGGTCTTGGGTGATGGCACGAACGGTCTTATTCATCGCATCTGTAATGATTATGGCAACCGAGCCGCCATCGATTTTGTCGATAATTTACAGAATATTGTGACCGAGTACATGAAGAAGAGCGGCTACAGTGTCGGTGTGAGCGATTTAATCGCCAATAAAGCCACCAATGACGCGATATCCGACATTATTGTGAAAAAGAAGATGGAGGTCAAGACGTTGATTGACCAGACGCACTTGGGTATCTTCGAAAATAAATCAGGCCGGACGGATGAGCAAGAGTTTGAGATTCAGGTCAATAATATTCTTAGTAAGGCCGTGAATGATGCGGGCAAAATCGGCCGCGAAAGCTTGAACAAGGAGAATCGGTTTGTGATTATGGTCAATGCGGGCTCCAAGGGCAGCGACCTCAATATTTCACAGATGATTTCGTGTCTCGGCCAGCAGAATATTGATAACAAGCGTATTCCGTATGGCTTTGAGAACCGCACGCTGCCGCATTTCACGAAATTTGATGATTCGCCGACGGCGCGGGGGTTTGTCGAAAATTCCTTTATTTCGGGATTGACGCCGGCGGAGCTGTTCTTCCACGCGATGGGCGGTCGTATCGGTATTATTGATACGGCCGTGAAAACGTCGCAAACGGGTTACATCCAGCGCCGCTTGATTAAAGGGTTGGAAGATTTGAAGGTAGAGTACGATATGACGGTACGCAACAACAAGAATAAGATTATCCAGTTCTCGTATGGGGATGACGGGTTTGACCCGGTGAAGGTCGAATCGCAGCCGCTACCCCTCGTTCAAATGAGTTTGGAAGAAATATACAATCACTATCAGATGCCCATGGTCTCGGCCACAGGTGTCAAAACGAAAGCGGATGATGTGTACGTGGCCTCCTTTACCAAGCCGACTATCAAACGCTTGGCCAAGCAGAGCCTGGATTTGGCGAAGAAAACGAAAGAGTTGATTGACTGGGCCATCCAAGCCCGGAGTGGCTTAGCCAAGAATGTGTTTGCGTTTCACGATAACAAGAGTGTCAATATGCCAGTCTCGTTCATCCACATTATTAACAATATTCACGGGCAACAATTCATTAATGTTAACTCGTTGGTGGATATCACCCCATTTGAAGCGTACGAAATGATTGATGAAGGCTTTAATCGTTTAATGGCTATTCATTATTGCCCACCCAATGCCCTCTTTAAGACGCTCTATTATTATTATTTGACACCAAAAGAGTTATTAATGGTGAAGCGTTTCAATCAGAAGGCCTTGGCGATTCTTATTGAGCATATTATCTTGACGTATAAGAAGGCGATTATTGCGCCGGGAGAAATGGTGGGGATGATTGCGGCCCAATCCATTGGTGAGCCGACGACGCAAATGACGCTGAACACCTTTCATTTTGCTGGGGTAGCGAGTAAGTCGAATGTGACGCGCGGGTTGCCGCGGATTGAAGAAATTATCTCGCTCTCGGAAAATCCGAAGAATCCTTCGTGTACAGTTTATCTACACAAGAGCGAAGAATGCGTACAAGAGAATGCGAAACGGATGGTGAACAAGTTAGAGCATACCCAGTTGCGGGTGATTGTAGCGGCGGTTAAAATCTGTTTTGACCCGCCATCCGCCCTTAAAACGGAAGATGACCATATCATGCGGACCTACAATGAATTTGAAAAAATGATAGACGAATGTAGCGGGAATGCGGAGGAGGAAAGCTCGACGGACCGCGACGCCAAATCGAAGTGGGTGATTCGCTTGACAATGAACACGGAAGAAATGCTCGACCGCAATATCACGATGGATGATGTTCATTTTGCCATCACAAATACGTATAGCGACCAAGTATCGTGTACGTTCTCGGACTACAATAGCGATAATCTGGTGTTTCGCTTGCGGTTGAATAAAGCCTTGGGCTCGAGCAAGAAAGCCTCCCTCGACCAATCGGACGAAATCTATTTACTCAAGAATTTTCAAGAATCCTTGCTGGATAAGTTGGTCTTACGTGGGATTAAAAATATTAAGAAGGTGACGCCGCGGAAAATCCTCGATAGCTTGGTGATGGAGGATGGCAGTTTCACGAAAAAAGAAACGTGGGTGCTGGATACGGTGGGCACGAATTTGATGCATTTACTGAGTTTGACGGATATTGATGTGACGCGGACGTATACCAACGATATCCAAGAAATTTATCGAGTCTTGGGTATTGAGGCGGCACGGCAATCGATTTTGAATGAAATCTCGGAAGTGATTGAGTTTGATAGCACTTATATTAATTACCACCACCTCGGGATGTTGTGCGACCGCATGACGTGTAATGATGCGATGGTGTCGATATTCCGCCATGGAATTAATAACGATAATATTGGGCCAATTGCGAAGGCATCGTTTGAAGAAACGCCCGAGATGTTCTTGAACGCGGCGCGGCATGCGGAGCTTGATACTATGCGGGGGGTCTCGGCGAATGTGATGTGCGGCCAAGAAGGGTATTTTGGCACAAGCGCTTTTCAGGTCATTCTGGATTATGATAAAATCACGCAGCTTCAGGTGGAAGATTGGGAGGAAGAAGATACTGAAGCGGTCATTGAAAAAGGGTTTGCCGACTATAATTTAAATACAGACGAAGCGTGCAGTATTGACAAATTGACGATGTCCATGTCCAATATTAAAGTAGCGGATATGGGCGCGGATGATGGTTACGCACTGGATTTTTAAGTATAATATAAAATAAATTTATTCTATTTTTTATTATTCAATTGAGGGATTATTATTTTTCTTTTAAGACCAATTTTTTTGTTATTTTTTTAACGGGGACCACCGTAGGAGCAGCCACCGTAGGCACCGTAGGAGTATCCACCTGAGGAGCAGCCACCGTAGGCACCGTAGGAGTATCCACCTGAGGAGCAGCCACCGTAGGCACCGTAGGAGTATCCACCTGAGGAGCAGCCACCGTAGCAGGTTCAAGCTGGGCCGTTGGAGCTACCGTTTTTGGTACCAATTTAATAATTTTCTTTCGAGTATTAGCGTCGGTGAGAGAGAAATGTTCAATGAATCGATTAAGTGTATTGCCTTCACTGGCTCCGCGCAGCTCGATTTGTATATCCGGTGCCCGCAAACTCTCAACGGCAATTTTCTTACTCTCCCCGGCAACGATTAAAGTATAGATGGGCGGCATTTGCGGTAAAGTGGCTGATACCTTCAAGAAATAAAAGGCTGAGGCTTCCGCAGTAGGCTTGTTCGCAACCATAAATCTAGCATTATTTTCTAAAAGCGATGTATCCGAAATAAAAACAAAGGGCAGCTTATAATAAATGGCCAAGAGCCACACATCTAAATTGGTCGCATAATATTCTTCGCTAATAATCATATCGGGTATCGACATTTGTTTCTTCAAAATTTGCCCCGCCAATATTTTTTTCCCTTGCGCGCGCATGATTTGCAAGAGTTGCGAGCCATAGGTATTGTATATTTTTAAATATTCGCTTAATAAGTTTTCTTTCAATTGATTGACAGTTAAATTTTTCTGCTCGGCGTCATTATCTTGAATAAGAGTTAAAATGGCATTGAAAGAACAGGTCATCGGCTGAGACGCGTATATATATTCTTTACTCGTGGCCGGAAAAATCGCATGCCAGTATTTATTGGGGATATACTCCTTGACGGTGACAAGACAATTCTGCTGTTCATTTTCCTCCACGTTTTTTTCAAAGGTATGAATATTCGAATACTTTTGCGTGATAATGGGCTGCGTTGTATCGTAGGTATTGTATTTGATATATTGATTTACTTTGGCGGCGCTGATGTTTTCAAAGTACTCTTGGGTTAAAAGCGATTGAGAAAGGATAATCTCATTCTCTCGTAAATTATATTTGAGCTGGGAAAAAGAAAGCACTGATTTGGTATTGAAGATGAAAGATTTGATGCGACTGTACCTGACGATTTCATCGGCTAATTTGCCAAAATAAAAAGTATTATTCAGTTTTTGGTTTATCAAATTTATTTCGGGGACGAGGAGGACGCCTTCCTTTAGGGTTGCGTTGCTTAGGTTTGCGTTGCTTAGGTTTGCTCTACAATAAGCTTTATTCTCACTATTATTGTAGCAATTGGCGATGGTATCTAACCGCAATAAATCGTCTTCAGCGTAGTTGAAAAAATCGACATGATTCTTCATTAAATCGCGCAACAAGGTTTCGATGCTCCGCAATTTTTTCAAATACAATTGCGAGGATTTTGTTTTCTCTTCAATCTCCTTGCGGATATCGTTGTTTTGGTATTGCCCGAGCAAATAACGCGCCGTATTGCGAAAAACATTATAAAATTTTGTTTCAAGCTGGATTTTTTTGATATAATTCACGCGCTCGGTATCTACGGCCGTACTGGTGCTCAAGGTTTCGTCGACCTCCTGGTAATTTGTATTCAGCATGATTTTCAAATCAGAGCCAAAGGTATCTTGCGTCGGTTCAGCAATGAGGACAAATTGGTTGGTCATGGTTAAAATACCTATAATCAAGCCATCATCGATAATTTTCATGGTCGGGTTACAGGGAATTTTTTGTTTCGATTTCGCATAGACCTTTTCTAAGAAAGCCTTCGTCTTTTCATACGTATCAGCATAGGCATCGCTCATATAGATGTTATCATAGGTCAAGGCGCTCGACGGATTACAGGGAATAAAACCTTTACTATTATCCCGGTTATCTATCGCAACGACCCCAATAACTTTACTATCATAATTCATGACTTGTTTTTCGACGGTATAATTGCTGTGCTGTAAATAGTTGATGAGTTTCTCCAAGGGAATGTTTTTTTGAAATTTATAGACAACCGGCATACTGGCGAGTGCGCCGCATTTAGTGTTGAAGGTATCTTTTATCAAATTTAATACATATTTAATATTCGGCAGTATATCTTTATACATCATATTAAACGTACGGGTAATCGTGATTTCGACATCATTTGTTTTATACGCATAAATCGGCTCATAAAAATTATCGATTTTTAAAAGAAGAATCGTACTTTTTTTAATATCAAAAAAGGTCGAGGCATAATGATTGGAGGGGCAAATTAATTCCACATTTTCGGTCATATCTTTTCGCATTAATTCAATGATAACGAGATTGATACCGTTAGGGAACAGTTTGGGATTGGGTTTACAGATTAAATCCCAGAGATATTCATAATCAATTTCGACTGTATCGTCTTTTAAATAGGCAACAAAATTCGCATAAGCGCGAGCGATTTTAATGAGCGCATTTACTTGGCTGGGGTTCTTTTTATCCGCGATATCGTAGAGATTTGACGCACTCTTGGAAAAGACGTCCGCGTATTTTTCCATATCGTTTAAATCGTCACTCTGGGTATAAAACAGTTTTAAGAGATTCCCGTTTTGTAAGGTAATAAAATTGTCAATGGTCAAGCTTTCAATCATGATTTCTTTCATGCGTTTAATCGTCGGCCTTACCATTTCATTGTTACTCTTTGTATGGAGGCGTTGACAGGCGTCAGCAATAGAGGCGATAAAAGATTGGTTCTGATTAATTTCGACACTATGCCGCAACAAACATTCGTGATTGGGTTTTATCATATTGGGATTCATGTCGCTCATTTGGCATTTTTTGTTGTCGGTATGGAGGAACTTTTGGACGGCAATGGGCAAATAACCAAACCGATTTTCTTGGGTTATGGGGAATTTATCCGGTGCCAATATATATTCGTCAATTTCTTCCGCCGCCCTTTTCTTTTTGCGGCTTTGGGGCACCACAATTGTATTATCTTTCGTACATTCGGCGCGCCGTTTGGCTTGAGTCGGTTCGCTCCACGATTTAAAACAGCAGGGTATACATTTACCGTTGTCGTCGGGTTTTAAGAAGCCTGGATAGTGGGGGATGTATTTCTTTTTCTCATCGAGGTGCTCAATGCCGTTATCATTAAATTCAAAGATGTGTTTCCCGGCTGGCACTTTATTTTTAAGGGGTTTTTTCGGGATGACGGCGTTTTTATAGTCCGGATTATTTTCCACCTCCTCCGCCGATAAACTGGTGTTATTTTTCAAATCCCAATAGCGCGGGCAAATATACCAGAATTTTTTATCAGGCTTCGTGCCGTATTTCACCGCTTCACTATACGACCCCGGATGTTCTTTGTCAATACGTTCTTTTTCCGCATCTGTTAATATAACCGGATGCCTACGGCGATTCCACGCACATGTTTTGGCATAAGATTTGAAATTTTTCTTACCTGTGTCCGTAACAAATAAGGTTTTATCCCTTTTAATCATGCGCTGCTCAAACGGGCTGGGACTGGCTAAACTTTGGCCGGTGATATCAATTAGGGGCTGTGCCCTCTGCGCAGCAAGCCCTACAACCCCCTCTTCTGAGGAGTGCTTTTCTAGGGGCTGTGCCCCTACGACCCCCTCTTCGTCTGCTCCGCTTGCCTCTTCGTCTTCTTCTGATTCGTCTTCGTCTGCTTCGTCTTCTGCCCCGCTTGCCTCTTCGTCTGACCCTGCCCCTCCCACTTCGATATCCTCTTCTTCTTCCTCCTCCTCCTGATTCCCAAACCGCGCTAACAATTCGTCTTCGTCCATCAACTCTTCCTCGACTTCCTCCTCCTCCACTTCTTCATACCCTATTCCCTTCTTCACTAATTCTTCGTCTACAATTATCATCTGTATATTCGGCTGTTCAATTAAAGCAATACGCTCAACCACCTGCTTTTCCTCCCCCACTTGCTTTCCCGCGCATATTTTTTTAATTCTCTCATTTTTAACTTGCGTGCTCGCTGGGTTCTGCGTGATGCGGATTAAACTGTCAAAGTAAATATACAAGGTCTGTAAATAATCGAGATGAGTAATCCCCGAGACCTTAATCATGAGAATATCGCTAAACTTTTGCTTCTCAATCACCGTTAAAAAACCCGGATTCGGTCTTTTTTTCATTCGCTTATTGCCGGCCTCCATCGCCTCTTGGGCGCTTTTCACCTCCGCATATTTTTCGATGGCTTCCTGTTCACTTAAATGAAAATTATTCTGTAAGACCTTAATGATATCCGCGTCCGTATAGCCAAGCTGGGGTTGCGACATATCGATGATGAGTGTTTCTTGGCTCTCCTTTTCATTATAATTAGACACGCGTTTAAATCGCATCAGAATACCCTGTGACAAATCATCTTTAATGACATTGAACATGCTGGTTAGGCAGCCAATTATTTTTTTTAATTTTATATCTTTGGTAATTTGGATAGTCATCGCAAACTCAATATTTAAGATTTCTATATTTTTATGTCGCAAATCGACAAAGTTATTAAACACATAGCCATCTTGAGCCAAATACTCTTTCACGCTATCTATGACGGGGTTTACTTGTTTCCCAAACAATTCATTTATCGCCTCGGGCGTCAAACTCGTATTGAAATTCGCCTTGATGACAATACTGCCGTTGTTATTAAACTCGCAAATGATTGGCGTTAGCGCGCCCGTTTCTGGGTCATAATGCTCGATATAGGCCGCCACACTTTTGCCCTTTCCTATCATTTTCTCCCATTTGAAGATAACGCCTTTATCCAAGTAGGGAATCCTTTTTCCCGTGGTAGCAATCTTGTCGGCATACAACCGAAACATATTTTCTTGTTTTTTGGATAAATTCATTTTAATGAGCGGGACCTCTTGGGTGGCATGTATCAATTTGAATACATTATCCAATGGTAATTTGATTTCGGTTGCTTGGTGGATGACAATAACGAGAGATTGAATGCCAATATCTTTAAACGCTAACTCTTCTTTCCGCTGCTCGTATATTTCATAAAACAAATTGACATTTTCAATATTTTTTTCAAAAACGGGGGTCAGCATCTCTTTGGTTTCTCTCAATAATCCTTGTTTCTTGTCAGTTAATTGTTCTGTCGAGGTAATATCCGCACCCGAGAGATAGGGGAAATAGATTTTCAAGGTACTCGCTTCGTCCAAGGTCGTACTATTAAAGGCCAAGACATCCTCGGCTAGACATAAATAGATGGTGTTGTTTAAAAAAGGCCCCGCGTCCATCAGTATATTTTTATTGGTGGTGGTTATAATTTCATCAGCGAATTTTTCTAAAAAGGGTTCATATGTTTCGACGTAATAAGGGTTGACCGTATAGGGATAGTCGTCCTTTAAGGATACCAATTTTTGCCCGAGCGGTTTGCATACGGTAAACGCCGTTTGCTCCAAATTTAGCTCCAGTATATCATCATACGTGTATAGCTCTTTTGCCGGTAAGGTCTCTATATCAAACTCGTCAAGATTTAAAAGGAACTGCGTTATCCGCTCCTTGGTTAAATCCAGTTTGTCATTTTGCGTTAAATTTTGGTAGATGGTGGTGGCCTTAAAATGTTCGGTCTGCATGATAAAAAAATAGAGTTCAGGAAAAGACACGTTTAAAGCATTTGATAAATGTAATAATAGTTTTTTTTTAATTATTTCAATGGTGTCATCTAAATGTATGTGTTCTGGTATGAAACGGACCTCTATATTATCGTCGCGAATCTCGGTTAATTCCTCGGGGCTAAAAATACCCGCAAAAAGAGCATCGCTTGGATTTTTTGCGAATAATCTATCAAGGGCTTGGGTATCCTTTTGGCCATTAAACACGTAGATATATTTTACTCGCCCATTTACGATATGGGAGAATTTATACATATATACATATAAAGGTATAATTTATATGTATATTTAAATGCGATTTAATTTGATTGTGGCGATGTGTCGGGATAATGGCATCGGCTATAAAGGGCAACTGCCGTGGAAGATTCCGGCGGATTTACAGTATTTTTCGAATTTAACCAAAGGGGACGGCAATAATGCGGTTATCATGGGCCATAAAACGTGGCAAAGTTTGCCGATACCCAAGGGCAAATCCCGGGGCTTACATGACCGCGATAATTTTGTCCTATCCAAGACAGATACCTTTGACATATGCGTGAATCATAATCACCTATTGAAGACCTTTAAAAGTATTGCCGAGCTGGAGTCCTATTTAACAAAAAACGATATCTACGAAGAAGTGTGGGTTATTGGTGGCGCTCAAATTTATAAGCAATGTTTAGAGGAAGGGAAAATAAGCAAATGTTACATCACCTTCATTGACGAGGATTTTGATTGTGATACCTTTTTTCCCGAATTAGACCCGACGGAGTGGCAGGAGCTCGAACGGAAAGAGAGCTATGATGTAACGTATGAATGTACTCTGAGATATAGTGTTTATGAGCACCGCATGAGCAAGAGCACCGCATAAGCACCTTACATGTTAGAGGTCAAAGTACGGATTGTCGTTAATATCGGTCCCACAATAGCGCTGCGGTTTTTTCTTATAATCCACTTGGTCGTAAATGCCGATTTTGCTGGCCTCGCCTAAGAGAAATTTAAAATTGCTCCAAAATTCTTCTTTGTGGCCGATACTTTTAGTCGCTATATGGGCCAATTCGTGAATGGCCACGAAGGTTAACGTATTGGGGTCGATTAATTGGTTGCCTTCTTTCTCGGTATTTAAACAAAAGGCGATTTTCTCTCCTTTGTTTTCACTGTAGGCCGTGTATTCGCTGGTGGGCAAGGTTTCGGTTATTTTTTTGGGATTATAGCCTTTTTTCAAACGTTTAATATTTTCGCGCGTTGGATAGGTTTTAAAGCAATGCTCGACGAGTTTGGTCATTTTTTGATTGACGGTGGCTAAACGGTCGGCGGCCAATTCTAATTTACTGCGGTCGCGCACGCAGTATTTTTTCCCATCGACACCCGAGATAATACATTTTAAATTAAACATATCTGACTCCTTGTAAATTTTCAAACAGATGTACAATATTAGGACAATGAGAGCATAACCGCATATATTAATATCCATTCTATATACTCTTTTAAGAAAAGATTATGTAGAAAACTTTTCATTAGATAGACTTACGTCGTCGTCTCTATAAAATCTCTCAAAAAATCAGCACCCAGGCTACCCGCGCCGGCCTTACAACTGCGGACATACGCGGATGTTTCCGCTGGCTTTGTCAGCAATTGTTTTTTAGTTAAGACATATTTCGCTTGCGGATAAAAGCAAATGATTTGGTCGTCGGGTTTGAACGCCATCGTTTTATTATAGGCAAATTCAATGCGATTTTTGGCTAGAGGTTTCATTGTATACAATTTCTCCCTTTCGACTAATTTGGCTAATTCCTCAGGAGACACCTTAATCAAAAGACCATTGCAGCTGGCCGTTTTGACATCCTTGACGCCATAAACCAAGTGCCTGTCGCCACTCACATTTAAGGACCGCTTTAATCCGGTGACCATGACTGGGCAATTTTTTCGCTCTTTTTTTCCGAGTTCTTTTATGTGTTTTAATTGTATTAGCGCACCATAACCAAAGACATAGATGGCCATTTATAATATAGTCTTAAAATATATGTACACCATCACTCCGTATACATACAAACAAGCGAAGCGCTTAGGTGTCACGGTTAAACCATCAACCAATAAGACGAAAAAGATTGATGTCTATAAACAAGGAGAGAAAATTGCGAGTGTGGGCGCCAATGGCATGAATGATTTTCCGACCTTTATCAAGAAGAAGGGCCTAAAATTTGCGAAAACGCGCCGGCGCTTGTATAAAATGCGGCATGAAAAAGACCGACACGTGAAATGGAGCCGGGGGTGGTTGGCGGACCGGTTGCTCTGGTAGGGGGACACCCCCTGACCCCCGCTGGGCGGATGCGTTAGGCGGATGCTCTGGGTGTATGCGTTAGGCGGATGCGCTGGGCGGATGCGTTAGGCGGATGCTCTGGGTGAGCGGATGCTTTAAGTGAGCAGATACGTCTGGTTATGTATTAGTTATTTCGGTTAATCCAATCAGATAAATTATTATAATCAGATGGATGTTGAACTTTACAAACTTCTATTTTATCGTGTAATGTATTTATAGTTCCATTTGTAAACAAGAAAAAACCATCGACCTTGAGATTGGTTAAATGGATACAATATTTATTTTCTAATATCTCTATAGTACTTATTTTTGCGCTATTGATGACCATTGTTGATAATTTAATAAAGCTAACCATTTCTTTATAAATTTTATAATTTTTAAGTCAAAATTATAAAATATGGTTAAGCCTATCCGCCCACTGCATCCGCCTAATGGGGGTCCAAGGGGGCTAGCCCCCTTCTTATTGCTGCCCGCCGCCCGTACCGATTTCCAACGGCCGCCGCATGAGGTCCGGCTCAATCGTGGTGTTTAACCACGGGCTGACCGAGGTCGTGGGATTAGACGGTTCCGAGCGCTCCTGCAAGTTCGCATTGCGTAAACTGCTGCCAATCGTATCAATGCCAATCAAGCTGCCCGCCTTCAACATATTGACATTTTTAAAGTCAGCGCTGCCAGCAGGATTGAGTTGAGCCCACTGACTGTTCAAATCCTTGGGCAACAACTCGGCCGGGTCATACTGGGCGTTGGCGCGGGGCACCGGGGCTAAGCCGTAGGTCGAGGTGGTAGAGCCAGCGGGCACGTTCGAATAAACCTCGTTGCCGCCGACAGGTTCCATGGCCGGGGCCGCTTGCTCTATCGCCGGGGCAGCCGAAGCTGCTACATTTGAAGAATTCGGTCCATTGCTGGGCGTGTTTGAATATCCATTTCCAAAACCATCGCTGTAATTTGTTTTACGGCCGGAATATTGAATAATGGCAAGTGCTAAAACCAAGATACCAATTAAGGCAATAAAGTGGTGAGCTTTAATGTTTTTCTGTAAACTCTTCAAGAAACTCATTATATTAAATTAATGATAAAATATTTTTGACAGAACGGTTTATTTATTTTTTATGCTGCTTTAAATTTTATGCTAAATAAATCATAGTTAGTTTTCATCATCAGATATAATATCATCGTCAGATAAATCATCCGAATCATCTTCGTCAAATAACATATATTTTGTCTTAATTTGTTTGGCTTCTAAATAAGCTTCAATTGCGGCGATTCTACATTGTTTTGCTTTCTCTCGGGCTTTTTTATATAATTCATAATACACCTCGTCCGGTTTTTTCAAAAAAATAGAATCATCTTCTACTTCGTCATAATCAATGGTGACTTCTTCAATTTCATTTTTTTTAATTGCTGGCTGCGCTAAGACTGGCTGCGCTAAGACTGGCTGCGCTAAGACTGGCTGCGCTAAGACTGGCTGCGCTAAGACTGTATTAGGTTTCGCCAAGACTGTATTAGGTTTCGCCAAGACTGTATTAGGTTTTGCCAAGACTGTATTAGGTTTTGCCAAGACTGTATTAGGTTTTGCCAAGACTGGCTCTGGCACAGCCTTTTCTAAAACTGGCATAGGCTTTTCTATAACTGAGACAGGCTCTACCACCGCCGGCGCAGAAACTACACTATTTTCCTCTAAACTATAATCGCCTAGGTCCTGTTGCTTTTTTTTTATTAAACATGTTGATTTTTTTTCCATTTTTCCCATCACCATGACCTGTACTAATTTTAAGGAAATTTCAAAACTGCGCGTGGAAAATTTAACCCCTTCAATCACGATTAAAGGAATGACCGGTTTATTTGCCTCCAATAGTTCTAAATCAAATCCAATTTCATTTTCATCGTAGGCAATACATTTGCTATTAGGAGTATCCATAAAGACGCGCATAAGCATATATTTGCCCGACTGATAAAGGCGCGCAATTTGGGTCATCATGGTCTCAATATCATCTCGTGTTAATTCTGTCTGAAACCACAAATCTTTCTTGGAATCAATAATATCCTGACACGTATATTCGAGCTGTTCAACCCAGCGCATTAGTTCATCATTGGACCCGCGTTCAAACATTAAGTCTAAATATTTGCCATTTTTTATGTTGACAATACCTTGTTTTGTCACACATTCAGGCAATTGTAAACATAAGGCTTTATTTTCATTCCCGACACTCAATTGCGTAAAATAAAAGCCAGCATGTCCATTTAGCGGCTGCGGGTCACCTAAAGAAATGGTTTTAAAATTAAAATCTGGCGCAGGCGATACAATCTCCATGTCTAAATCCATTAAAAACGTATGAGAAAATTAACCATTCATTAAGACGCAAAAATAGATGGAGTAAATACATTAGATAAAAAGAAAAAAGGTATATCTCTATATCAATAATGATTAAAAATGCGCTTGTTCAAGAATGTATTGATGTTTTAAAGAGAGAAGATGTCAAAACCGAATTTAAAACTTTTATGACTCCAATTATAGATATTATTTTAATTGAAATTAATCCCTATTTATATCTTTGTATGATGTTTGTCATTATCAGTTTTCTCTTACATTTAGGTATTTTTGTTTTACTCTTGCGTAATAAATCTTTTAATTTTAAGAACCATTAATTTAATTTAATTATTAATTTTTCTAATGATAATGTATAAATCATGGTAAAAAGAGGACGTTCAAAAAAACAGAGAGGCGGTGAAGGTTATAGTGGGCGACCCATGTCAGGCGGCGCTCCATTGGCTTATGCCCCTTATAATCAAGAAGGTGCTCAGTTAGTTCCAAGCCAGTACAAAACAATTACCGGAGGTAGTCGCCGGCGCCGCAGCCATAAGCGCAGACGCAGCCATCGCAATAAGAAAGGCGGTGAGGGGGTTTTGGCGACTGCGGCTGTTCCTTTCGGCTTATTGGCCCTTCAACGCTACTTTAAGGGCAGCAAAACATCCAAACAAGGAGTGGCGCGAATGGGCAACTCGGTTAGACGCACCTTCCGTCGCCGTCGGCTTTAAATTATCCATGCCTGAAGGGCATTTAAGCATTAATGATAATAATTTAGATATATTTTTATATTTACATTATTAAATGAGTTTTGAAGAAAATATTAAGAAATGGGTTGCTTTAGATAACCAATTAAAAATTGTCGGAGAAAAAACGAAACAATTGAGAGATGAGAAGAATACATTGGAAGAAGGTATCATGAATTATGTTGAAACGAATAACCTGGGAAATGCTACCGTAAATATTTCTGATGGCAAATTGCGCTTCGTCTCGGCAAAACAAACGGCCCCTTTAACTTTAAAACATGTCGAAGAATGTTTATTGAAATGTATTGGTAGCCAAAATCAAGTGAATCAAATTATGAAAAGCATTAAAGAAACGCGGGAGGTGAAATATACGGCAGATATTAAACGTTATGCGAAGTAATACAATATGCGAAGTAATACAATATGCGAAGTAATACAATATGCGAAGTAATACAATATGCGAAGTAATACAATATGCGAAGTAATACAATATGCGAAGTAATTAAATATATATCAAACTAATATATACTTAATGTTGAGCTATTCCGATTTAACCGTTTTTAAAAATACAGATGGTATCGCGACGGCATTAGGCTATCCGGTTAATTCCTTTCTCTTGCAAAATAATAAGTCTTTATTTGTGGGAGGCGGGAAAAAAAAAGGAAACGCCGAAAAGAATGATTATGATTATGAGAATTTAGCTGTGCCGGCCGGGCTAGTATGTATGACCGAAACCATATGTACAAGGGCAAATGGAATAGGGGCAGATGAAATAGGCCAACATGAAATAGGCCAACATGAAATAGGCCAACATGCTGATGAAATAGTTCCCGAAGGCTTATATGAGCGATTGATGGAATTAGCCGAAACCAAGCCAAGTAAAAAAATGACGAAAAGAAAACACCCGCATGCCAAGAAACACAAAACACATAAGCATAAAACACAACAGCATAAAAAATAAGACTAATATATAATGGAAATATTAATCAAACCGGAATTTAAATACAAGGATGCAGGTAAGGTGGAGATAAACGGTATTTTATCTATGGCGAATGACGGCGAATTATCCGTTAATATTAATGATTATTTTGCCGGCGTATTTCCGGGTGAAGACCGGCAAATTACCCGATTTCCAAGAACCAATTATTATATAGTCCACACTTTACCAGGCGAAACGATAACGGATATAGATGTTTGGTTTAATGGTTATTTAGAAAGGGCAGTTGTTGACCTAAGCTTTGTTGATATGATGGAAGTAGAAGTGGAGCCATACGATACAACCGCGCCCGAAGGTCGGATAGATGCCATCTTGTTTATGAGTCCCATGAACCTTCCTATACCTGATTTTTTTGATTTTACAACCGAGGAAGGTCGGGTAGATATTATGCGCTATGTAGACCCATACGATCATTTAGACCAAATCCAACTAGACCATCTTTTGGCAAATAAACTAAATTTCACAGGGTTATCCTTCAATAATTCCATATTAAATAATGCTTCTTTTGTAGGCGCTTTTTTACCGCTTACCAAATTTAAAGAGACTAAATTAAAGAAGGCCAAATTGAATGGCGCCGATTTAAGGTATGCGGATTTGAAGAGGGCCGATTTGTCAGAGGCAAATTTGACAGGGGCAAATTTGAGGGGTTCTAATTTAACCGAGGCCGATTTTCAGGATGCGAACTTAACCGGTGCGATTTTCACGGAGTCCAATTGGCGGGAGGCCAGAAATCTCATAGATAATCCAACTTTTACTCAACCGCTGTTATTGGTGCAAACAGAGGCGGAAGACGATGAAGCCTTGGAAGGCGATAAAAATACCTGTTATGCGGTGACCGATTTATACGATAAAAATATTGACAAGTATCTGGCGAAAAATGCAGGCAATTTTATTCTAGTGGTCGGCGACAATAAAGAATGCGAATCCTTGACCAACTTAAAGAAACAATATTATTCGCAGGAGTTGAGAGGTATGGAAGGCTATTACGAATGCTCCCAAAGTGTTATTGATTGGCAAAACAGAGCGGGACATACCAAATTAGCGTTTAATCCAGAAGATTATATCACTGATATTGAATATGTGAAAGTGGGTTCTTATAATCAATATATTGTCAAGCCCGATTGGTTTTACGATGGGCCGGCACCCGACCCACGCGTGTTTAAATTGGTTTCGACCGGTCAGCGAAAACGGTTGATATCGAAAAGAATCGCAACCCGTTATGGGACAAATGTAGTGAGTGATGTCCATTGCGACCCGAAAGATACGTATGAAATTTATACGTTAAAACCTGTCATTCTTAAGGAGACGGCGCGCAAGAAATCAACCCAGCGCAAGAAATCAACGAAGCGAAAGCCAATTAAACCGAGAACACTGCGTAAGGTATTGCGTCGACGGACGACAGGGCGGGTCCTGACTGCCGCAGACGATACACACGCTGGTGGTGGACGCAAGAAAAAACGCACATTGAAAAAACGCACATTAAAAAAGCGCACATTGAAAAGACGCACATTAAAAAAGCGTTTTAAAAGAAATTAGAGGTCCACACTAGCGTATCCAAAAAAAAGGTATGACAAAAAAAATAGAGCATTCCATACAATGCCAATTGTTTATTTAAATTTGTTTCGGCAATGTTGTTTATGATTGTGGCCGCATAGAGTGCGGCAAACGCAATCGCAAGCAGTAGACCTATAATGCTATATTTAAGCCAATCCGGTCGGCCTTGTTTTAAATAAGAGAGAGAGAGAGGCATCCAAAAGAGCGAGAGAAAGATAATGGCATATAAGGCTCGCATGATGCTGGTGGCTTGGGTGTGTTTAAGCGCTTGCGTGTTTGCCAGATAGCCTAAGACAATTAAAAAACCAAACGCAGCCAAAAACATTGAGCCGATATAATACGTTTTTAATGGGGATTTTATTCTTGCCCATAGTTTAGTTAAGTTTGACTCGTGTTGTTTGGCAAAGTAATAATAAGAATATAAAAGCAGCAGGCCCAATAGGCCTAAGAAAATAAAAGAGGAGAGATGAATAAATTTCATTTATATATATGAAATTTATTTTATAGTATGACTTCGTTTATAGTATATGACTTCGTTTATAGTATATGACTTCGTTTATAGTATATGACTTCGTTTATAGTATATGATACATATTATAGCATGCTCCAATTATCATGATTAAACGGCGCCATTTCTACCTGTGTTAATTTACTGCGCCAATAATTTACCTTCTCATCGAACTTCATTTCATTCACCGTTTTATTGTATAAAGGAGTTTCTCTCATCAATTCTGCTTCATGTCGCGTAATACTCGGCTTCGGGCCATAACAATTCACCCCATATTTCATCCTAGGGTTATAGATGTAGCCACCATTAATACCCGGTCGTCCGCAATCTTTTTCATGACCTTTTATTTTCTGTAATTTATTCCATTTTTCTTGTTGGGTCGGAAATAGAGCCATCTGCTCATCTGACCACCCGTAACTACACCAATCGGCACCCTTATCGTATGCCTTACTCATATCCTCATAGGTGGCCAAGCGCGCACCATAAGCTTTACAGACAGCTTTTGCATCATCGTATGTATACTTATTTTCAGGCAAATTGAACACCTGGTCATTTAAAACAATTTTAATGCCATCATCTTCTTCATCTGTGCCGTCGGTCGCATCATTCGGCTGTGAGCCAAATGTCGCACTTAAGGTCTGGAGGAGGTCTATACCAAAGATATAGGAAACGCCGTTTAATAAGAGTAAGACAATAAAAAGCAACCATAAAGTTGTTTCGGTAAAGACTTTAATCGCCGAAGCAGTACCATCATCATTATTCCCTAAAGAGGCAAAAATATGGTAATAGACAATAATTAAGGCAATGATACCGATTAATAACATTGGTTCAACGCCAATATATTTGTTCTTTAATTTACCAGCTATTTTATCCATTTCGGTTTGGGGTCCATCCATTTATATATATTACATATTTTTTGTTTTCTTCCTTATTTTTTTCGATAAAAGAGGCAATATGACCGCGGAGAGATGACCTCTTCCTCTTTTATTTCATTGACTAATGTATCATTAAAATCATACCATTTACCATTGGCGTTTTTAATATATGCCGTATAATGCCCGCCCTGCGCGCCACCCCCGTGATTACATACCCCAAATAAATCATAAACAAACGAACTCGCATTATACCCTTTGACATATTTGGAAAAATCCGCGTTATGTAAGGGAATCGTAATCATCGTATGGTTCTTTCGCGTATACCCATTCCAGCGCTTTAAATCAATAATCATGACATTGGGTAAACTCCAAAAGCTGATGCGGCGTTGGGCATTTTCTTTTGCCCCCGTCTTGTCGTTAAACCACGCGTTGCCATTGGCGGCCGATAAGGTTTCTGGCTCACAATAGAGGTCAAAACAATCATACAACGTAGGGGCAGACAATGTGGCCGCGTTCGCATCTGGCAAGGAGAGACTGAGGACCGAAAAAGGTTCAGGCATCGCGCTTAAGGTCTCGCCGGTTGAATTGGATATAATCTCGGACACATGAATGCCGTAGAAAATATTCAACATTTCCGAATATTCCTTTTTATACATATTTTTCATCATCGTGTAACAAATCGTGGCTAATTTATCTGTTTCTGTTTGCGTTTCGCCGTTGATTTGCATATCAACTTCACGCGCTAAAGCTGTATGAAAAGCATCAACCAAAAAAAGCAAAAATTCTTGGACATCATTTTGGTCGTTGCCAGTAAAGATGTCGCGTTTTTTGATGCTTGCAATTTTACGGATGGTTTTGACAAAGCCGTGCGGCGCGACTGTACAATTCGTGCTCCACATGAGTTCCCGCAGTTTATCCCATTCGAGCAAAATAACCGAGTCGGGCAGTCGATTGAGTTTTTTCTTATAGTCGCCTTTTTTCAGAAACTCGTTTAATTCGTAGGTATGTGATAAGATTTGCATACATGAATTCAAATAACAGGTGTTGCCGACATTAGTTAGGCCGGTTAAACCGCGGTTCGCGTATTCATTGTAGAGAGATGTGGCCATTTTATTCATTTATAATGAATTGTATTTAAATATATTCTGTATAGCCAACGAGGTAATTATAAAAATATATTTATATAGTGTATATGAAAAAAACTGTTAAATTGCGAAGGCAACGCATACGCAAGCACCACACACGCAAGACTAAGCACCGCATACGCATACGCAAGACTAAGCACCGCATGTCTGGGGCTGGTCCTCCTGACATGGTTTCTGCTTTTAAAAAGATGTTAACCATCGTAAAACAAGAAAGTCAAAAATTCAAATCAATAACTAATGGAGAATTTGATGAAATTTTAAAGACAACCAAGAATGTAATGGAGGGTAAATCGGTAGCCGATTTTAACATAGATAAAAACTTTATAATGGAATGGATTCGCTGTCCCTCACTACCGCTAAGAACTCTTTTTTTATCTAAATTAAGAATATACATACCCAAAACAGGAGTAAAAATTTTTAATAAAACATTACTCGATATAACCAATTTAGCAGAGAAAAAACCAGTGGCCTATACTGCCAATAATAATCCTTATCGCCCCTTACAAAATAGAGTAGGTCCTAAATCAACAAAAAAAAATACAGTATTCTTAAATGTTGAAAATTTGGCGCAGAGTTGTCGCTTTAATAAATTAGCAACACAAACCGAAATTGTTCAATATATTAAAGATATTCAAACAATTGACGCCGACCCAGATATTCAAGCGGATTTAGTTGAGATAAAAAAAAATATGAAACTCATTGAAGAAGGCCTTGATGAATCAATGTTAGATAAATCAAGGTTAGATGAAGGTGATAGTATTTTATCCGGTAATTCATATAATAGTGTTACTTCGCTTTAAAGAAACTCGATATTGCATTATTGCCATTTTTCACATTATTGGTATGCCGCAAATACGGGTCGAATAAGAGGGCTTTTACTTCTTTATTGCGGAGGGAATCTTCTTTGTCTTTATATTTTTCCGGGTCAGGAAATTCTTTTTGTAGATTATCTAACGCCATTTTCCACGACCTGAGGGTATGGCCTTTCTTCTTCTTGAAATCTTTCATTTGTTCCAAGACGAGGGCAAAGAGTTGCTGGACCGGTTTCATAATTTGGTTCGTAATATAGAACGCATAATTGATTTTCACCTGGCCTTTCTGCTTCAGAATATAATCCGGTGTTTCAATGCGTTCCCCTTGAAGCGCTTTCTTATCTGGATTCTCAATATAAACAAAGGGTATGCGGTCCCCCACGCTTGGCTTATTGCCTGGGTCGCGCCGCCCAATGCGGTCCGCCAGCACCTTATGCGCAATTTGCGCCGGATTCTTATACCCCGACCGCAAGGATTTCGTAATCACTAATTTATCCATCCCGTATTTTTCTTCGACCATCTGCTGGAGGCAGCTTTTCAAGAACTCGGCGGCTTTTTCAATATCGTTTTCTTTCATGAGAATATCAATAATACCGCCATAGATATCTTTCACAATCGGCGCATTGTCCCGCCGCTTTAAGACAATACCCATCGATTTGCGCTTCCCTTTGTACGGGTCATCCTCATAGAGCATCCCCACGTACCGTTTCTTCGACAACAAACAGAAAGGCAAGAAGGTTTTCTCATACTCTAAATCGTGCGGCTGTTTCAAGAATTTAGAGGCCAATTCGCCCGCCTGCTTCGCCAGTTCAATCGTGATTTCCAAGGCTTTTTTCCCAATAATCGGCTGCCCTTCTAAATCCTCGAGATTGAAGCGAAAGAAGACCGAATCCGTATCGCCGTACACATATTCGGCCTTGGTTCGGACATCGCCGTGGTTCTTGGTCGGCACGACGGTATCCGCGTACGCCTCTTCAATCACGCGCTTGCCATAAATCAAGAGTTTGCGGCCGATAGCAGTGGTCGAAGCAGCGCAATCTTTTTCATAAAAGGAACTGGTTTTTGCGCCGGTTTGCCCATAGAGTGAATTCGCCGTCACTTTAATACTGAGCTGCCGTTTATCCAAGATATTTTTCATAAAATCATCCGTAGCGGTTTTGCCGAGCGCTCGGGTGGCCTTGCGCGCCGCCAGAAGCTCTTTCAAAATCGCCGGCATGACAGCATATTGTTCGTCCGGATATTGCGCGTAGCGACAGAGTTTATACCCAACCTTCACCTTTTCCATCCCCGCTTTGGGATTGCCATTTTTACGCTGCCACTTATATGTGTTATACGTAATATCGACATAGGTGTATCCCGGCAGATTGTCGTAGATATACTGACCCGTGAGGGGGTCTTTTTCGCCCGTCTCTTCGAGAATATTATTTTGTAAATCATACTCTTTGGTTAAGACCTTACTGTCGTGCGAGATATTTTCGCTAATCATGCTGGATGGATAGAGGGAACTGTAATCGAGACAAGCCACCGGGGTTTCAAGGTATAAATTACATTTGGGTTCAAGGACCGTTGCCCCTTCGTAGCCATCATCGCTGAGCGACTTTTCAATCACCGGCATCAAGGTGCCTTTCTCGCGGCATTTTTTCGCAATGTAGCTGGTGAGTTTAATGCTTTGCCCACGCATGACGAGAAAGTCCATCGGCACACTACAGAGCGACGCCATTTCACTGTAGCCCGTCAAGACATCAATCTTGCGCATAAGATGGTGGACGAGATTACAATCTTGAATACAATACTTGGCAATAATCGCGCGCTCCTTTGGCCCTTCATTGGTCATGCGAAAGATATCCTGAGGGGTCACGTCATCCTTGGCCAAACCCCAGCGCACCTTTTTATTTACAATGTCGGGCTCCTCTTTGCCATGAATGAGAAAGGTGCCTTTCCCATAATCGACGTCGCGCACTTCAAATTTTTTGCCGTTTTTATAAGCGTCGCTCGTATGCGCTTCCTCTTCAAAATTAATGAAGCTGCCATTTTCGAGCCCCGTTAGATTTTTGCTGTAGACTTTGGTTGAGATAGAGCCCTCTTTCTCTTCGTACGTAAGCTTTTTTACATCATCCCCGATAAAATACCCCGACACATAATCGAGTTTGTATTGGGTGAGCTGATAATCGCGGCGAAAATAATTGTATAAATCAATTTGTAAACGGCCCGTCATTTTGACGAATTTTAAATCGTGCTGGCCGCTCGCAATGATAATTGTATTCTCTTCGAGGCCTTCTTTGCCTGTGCGCCAATCCCGCTTTAAACAGACCTCGTTTTTATTCCGCGAAAGCTGCAAGAAGGCTCGCTCGCAGCCGAGTTCTTTGGCTCGCAAAAACATAAATTGATAATCAAAGCCAAAGATATTGTAGCCAATGATAATATCAGGGTCTTCGCGCTGAATGAGTTTGGTCCACGCCAAGAGGACTTCTTTCTCGGTTCGATAACTTTCGATGACGGCCCCGGCGACCGGGTCGCATGTGTCGCGCGCAATACAATGGTTTAAATAGGGTTTGTCCTCGCCATATCGGACAAAGGTCGAGCCAATGAAAGTGACATTGTCACCTTGTAACGTCGGGAAGACAGAGGTCAAGGTGCGATTCAATTCGACGATTTTCGTATCGCGCGTCGCCTCCGCGTCCGTTAACAAATCGGAAATTGTGCCTCGTTTCTTATAGGCTTTCGGTTGATGTTTATAGGTGAGCCAATTTTTACCTCCTCCTTCTGCTTCGCATGCAACCGCTCCTTCTTCCGCACCCGCTCCTTCTTCCGCATCTGCTTCTTCTCCATTGTCCTCATCGCCAACTGTTACCATTTGATATTTAATATCCGTCAAGCCCAAATCTAATTCGATATCTGTGGTATATTTGGCTGGTTTAATTTGTATCCATTCAGCGAACTTGGTTTCAATCAGTTCTTCGGTAATGGGTTTAATCGGATAGACGAGGTCAATGCTTGCTTGTGCTGCTGCGCTTGCTTGTGCTGCTACGCTTGCTTGTGCTGCTACGCTTGCTTGTGCTGCTACGCTTGCTTGTGCTGCTACGCTTGCTTGTGCTGCGCCTGTAAAGCCAAACGCCGCCTTCACGATATGTTTGATAAATTCGGGTTCGTATTTATTTGCTTCGTCGCATATATCAACAATATTTGTGGCTAATTTTTTATAGTTTTTGACCGGTAACGGAAAATCGCCATGACTGCTACTGGCTTCAATATCAAAGCTACAGATTTTGTACGGTACGATGGTTTCCTTTTGCGGCAGTGGAATGATATCGTTGTAGTTAATGCTGAGTTCATAATCGCAGGAGGTCATTTTATTTTTTATGGTTTTGAATTTGTTGCGCGGAACTTCAATCCATCCGGAAGGACTAATTTCTTTAATATGAAAGAGGCGTAACAAGGGGGGGATTTGCGCCTCGTATAAAATAGTTTTACAGCTCTTTGCCGTTTCACTTGCCATTTCATCTGCTGTTTCACTTGGCATTTCATCTGCTGTTTCTTCTTCGTCTCCTAGAAACAAATAGCCCTCCGGATTTAGTCTATATTCAGCCTGTGGATTGCCTTTGCTATACCATAAACCTTTGGCTTTTTTCATTGCCGTTTCATTCTGAAACTTAAAGAGCACAAAATTATATTTTTTTCCGCCATCAAAGCCGTATAATTTTTTGCGCTGAATTAATTCGGTCGTCAAAATGGCGGAAGCATGCGGCTCCCCTATATCAAAAGCCACCTGATTCACAAACTGAATTTTTTCGCACTCGGTCCAGTCATCGCCCACTTTAACATAAAAGAAGGGGGTATAATCCTTTACATTAATACAGGCCGTTTTGCCCTGCTCATTCACGCCAAACATTTGAATACTGAAGACTTTTTGTTTCTGGTCATCCAGCACATCGTTTGTATCAAAAGATAACAAGCGAAATGACTCGCTCATTTTATATATAGGTTATGTTCTTCCCTTTTAATTCAATTCAAATCAATTTTATAATTATACCATAAAATTATACCATAAAATTATACCATACTATAATAGAAATGTACGATGTATGTATTATCGGTGGCGGACAAAGTGGTCTAGTTACATTAAAAACATTCGCAGAAAAAACAGATAATATTATAGTTTTGGAAAAATGTAATAAATGCACTGGGTATTTTTCTGGCATTAAAGAACAGGATTTGTTTAAATGGTCTACGTCTCGTTATATGAGCGGTTTTAGTGATTTTCCAATGCCAAAAAGTATTCCAGTATGGTTCACTATAAGAGATTATGTTAATTATTTAATATCCTATAAATCGCATTTTGGGTTGGATAAATATATTCACTATAATTCTATCGTTAAAAAATGTTATCAGAATGAGAAGGAAGAATGGGTAGTGGATTATAATAATACAAAACTTGTATGTAAAAAATTAATTATATGTACTGGGTTAAATCAAACGCCAAAATACCCTGACATCATTAATAATTTTTCGGGGGAAATCATACATACAGATGATGTCTATCGAAAAATGGATAAAATGGAATGGCATTATAAATTTAATGGGAAGCGCGTATTGTTATTAGGTGGCGCTGAATCGGCCTATGACATCGGTCACATATTAGCAGAGACCGCCGGAAAGTTATACTACTCGACGAAAAATTATACTGAATGGTTTCCTAAGGGGGGCGAAGAACCCGAATTAATTGAAAGAATGCGTAAAATTGATAATACATGTTTAAATAAGATTTATGGAATTAAAGGGGATAAGATGGTATTTAAAACGCCAACCGATACACTATTAACTTATCTGGAATATTCCTTACCTGAACCCATGTCTCAACTATTTCATGAATATATGCGAAAATTTGTATTTATTACTGGTGGATTTTTAGAGGAATGTGGCAAATGTTCACATCAACACGCTGGTTTATGTAAAATAAATGAAACACCAGATAATTTATTCAAGAAATATGTCGTAAAACGCACTGAATTTTTGTTAGATATGTTTGAGAATAAGGCGGAAATTGTTTATTATCCCGACAAAATAGAAGGCACTAAGGTTTATACAAAAGAAAAAACACTAGAAGATATAGATATCATTGTTTCTGCCAGTGGCTATAAGAAAAAGTTTTCATTTTTAGCGGATGATGTATGGCAAGGAGAATTTATAAAAAAAATGGTACCCGTGAAATATAAAAATATAGCGTTTATTGGGTATGCACGTCCAACAATGGGTTCGATTGCGGCTCTTGCTGAAATGCAAAGCTGGTGGCTTCAAAAATATTTCGATGACTCGAGCTTTAAATACAGCATAAGAAAACCATTTTTCCGCACATTAGACCCCTTGAATGTATCGAATGAACATATTAACACGATTGTTATTGGATGTTTTTATTTGAAAGATTTGGCGAAAGATTTAAAGATTGAACCGAATATGTTTTATCTCTTATTTACCGATTTTCCATTGTTTTTTAAAATTTATACTGGAACGTGTCATCCGATGATGTATCGTATACATGGCTATAAATCCCATAGTAAAGCTAGACATATATTGATGGATACGTATATCTCAAATAATGAAAGATATATGTTTGATTGGAAATATAATATATTTCACTTTTCTTTACATGTCCTTTTTATCTTGATTTTATTTATTATAGGATTTTTAGTATCCTATAGTATTTATAAAATAAAAGGGCTTAAACGGTATCGAAAGTATAAAAAACTATCATTCATTATACTATCATGCTCGTTGGTTTTATTTTTTTATTGGAGGTTTTAACATAAATTAATAATTTTGCTTTTCAATATCGACGTCTTGTTCGCGTGCGCCTAGTAGTGCGTTTTTTATGTTTTGTCTCTTTTTTTTTATGTTTGCCCCCACTCTGTTTGCCACCACTCTGTTTGGTCCTGCTGCGCTTGGTCCTGCTTCGCTTGGTCCTGCCCCCACTTTGTTTGGTCCTGCCCCCACTTTGTTTGGCATTCACCAACACATCTACTTCTTCGGTTATTTCTTTTTCGATTCGCCCCTTATTATATGGTTTAAAGACCGCGCCATTATTATACGTTATGGTTCCAATCGTCGGGTAGCCATTCACGTCCAGGGACTTCACGCGCTCTTTCAATGTTTTCATAAAACCATCCTTATTCATAATTTTATCCTCGACTGCCACAATCGCTATATTTTTTCCTTTGTGCTTTGAATTGGCGTTCTCGATGACTTTTTTCCATTCAGGTGCCAGCGTTTTACAATGCCCACACCATTCCGCATAAAATTTAATAACCATAGGTACTTTTTTATCAAGCATATCTACCATCTGGTTGATGTCTTTGATTTCAACCCCTATCATTATATATACATTATTTAGAGATTAAAATAATTATTTTTATTATATTTATTTTTATATATAATGTATAAATTACTTGTTATTAGTCTTATATTTCTCCTAGGGTTTTATTTTATCTATAAATCAAATGACATAGAAACCTTTACAGATTCAAGTTCGGTGGATGCAATTAAAGATTTTAAAATAGCCGAAAAATGCCCGGATGTACTCATTCAAAAAGGTGCGGCTTTCTTCCTCTATAATTCTAAACGCGCCAATGTGCCTGGCGTCAATCCCATCCGGTTTGAAAGTCTCGAAGAATATGTCGAGTTTACAGACTGGCAACGCAGTCAAGGTATATTATGTCCAGTGCTTTATTTACAGCATGCGTATAATGCGCAAGGCGACCCGGTTTATAAGGCGCGCCCCAGCCCCACGAATATGGTAGGTGGGCAACCGGATTATATAGTGAGACCGGATAGTCTCCCGCAATACCCGAATATTCCTCCCAACATTATGCCGCCGCCTGCCAATGTGCCGATTCAAGGATTATGTGCGCAGAATGCGCTAGGGATACACAACATGCCCGGTTCAGGGCCGTACAACATGCCCGGTTCAGGGCCGTACAACATGCCCGCTTCAGGGCCGTACAACATGCCCATGGGCCAGCCTTTGGATGCCAATCGAGGCATAAATATGGGAAACGATAGTTACAATCCAAACAGTTACAGTGGTTTTGACCCACAAAATCAAACCATTGGTACTATCACTCCTTTAGATAATATGTATAACCAGACCACCGGTGTGAGTCCTAATCCGATGGACCATAATTGGGGCGGCGTTGAATTTACCGAAAATCTAGTTAAAGCTGGCTATTATAAAGGTAACGAAGTGAGTAAAGGCTCCGTAATGAGTATGCCCGGCGCTTAATTCTCGGCTGCTTGCTCGGCTTGCTCGGCTGCTGCTTGTGCTTGCCCTGCTTGCTCTGCGGCTGCTTGTGCTTGCCCTGCTTGCCCTTCTGCTTGCTCTGCTTGCCCGGCTGGGGCCTTATCTTTTTTTGTATAACCCACTAACCCTTCCACCACGCCCAATTGAAAGCGAACTGATTTGGCCACAATATAAAGGAGAAAAAGAGAGACTAGACCATACCCCAATAATTTATAAAATTCATCCAAATTCATTTTATATATTATATATCGACGTTAATAATCGTCCTTTTAACTAAAAAATCATAAATGGCATTGATACAAGGTTTGGTTAATTTTTTCTGTTGCCCATTTTTATTCGCGGTTGTAATCGCATTTAAACATTTCGGGTCCGCATGTAAGGCCGTCAGGAGCGCGGCCAAGGTTTGAAATTTTTGCATAATCGCCGCTGCCGAGGTGCAACTGACATTCGGTATTTGCGCCAACATAATTTCGCCAATATTCTCGGGCGTGATGTTATCTTTCTTAATGCGTTTGCCAATCACTTCGGCATAAGTGTTAGCGGATGCATAAGTGTTAGCGGATACATAGCTGTTTGTCTCTCCTTCGATTGCTTCTGATGCGCTTGCATTTACTGCGCTTGCATTTACTGCGCTTGGCTGTGTATAAAACGGCAAAGCCCCCTTCGCTTCTTCCTTGTCTAATTTTAAGGCAAAATTAAGAATCCATTCGGCCGTTTCTTCTAAACTCGTTGTTCGAAACAGAGAGAATCCTTTAAAATAACTCATACTCACCATTGCCGATAAGAGGGCCTTTTTATCCGGCAACCCTTTGTATGGTTTGTAAAAGCGCAAATCCCCTTCGATTAAATAATAGATTTGATGGTTATGGAGCGTACATTGATTTAAACGAAAACTTTGTTCCTTGTACCGCCCGTCGCGAATGCTGGCCGCCAAATCGGCTAAACTTTTTCGCTCAATGATGACCTTTTCTTGCCCCGCGTCGTCGTACAGAATGATATCCCCTAAAGGTATATTTTCGCTGACCATCTTTATTTTTTCCTTGTCTTCATCTTTCACTAAGCCATTGAAAAGTTGAATCAGCTTAATCTCTCGGCAATCAATTTTAATAAGCATTTTTTACTAATGATTATTAAAGTTTTATACTTAAATCTATTTTGTTGATATTTATTTGGAGACTTAACGATAAACAACGCCAGATTTACAACCCACGCTACATCCGTAAGCTCTTGTATTGCTTATCATATTATAAGCGGTAGGGCATAAACAACCAACGCGGTTAAGGTATATTGCGCTGACAGAGGCCAGTAAGCCAATGGTTGGGGGTAAGCCCTGTTTCTTTACGCCCCCACCTACATTTGTTCGATTTACCAACGTATTTAGACTACGCGCGCGACCATTCATAGTTCTGTATCCCATTTTATATATTATATATATATTTTATTGCTTCGCTTATATTTTTATTGCTTCGCTTATATTTTTATTGCTTCGCTTATATTTTTATTGCTTCGCTTATATTTTTATTGCTTAGAAAAAAAGGTTTAAATATAAGTCGCTTTATTCTAAATATATGCAACGCGATACAATGGCCGATACAATGGAAGATATGAAAGCAATTTTACAAGATGGCGATGTCATTAAATGTGGCGATAATTTGATTTTCAATCCGTTTAACAATGAAAATAGTGAGATTACATTGAACGATGTTCAATCTATTCTTAATCGTTATGGCATCAAAGCGCTCGTGCATAACCTAGAACTCTATAAACGCGCCTTTATTCATAGTTCATACACGAAACGTTCCCAGCATGAGAACTTGAGCAACAATATTACCATCATGCCCTGCCCAGCCGATTGCCTGCCGCTCAAAACCAAATCCAATGAACGCCTCGAATTTATTGGCGACGGGGTCCTCGAATTAATAACCAAGTATTATCTCTACCGCCGTTTTCCTAAAGCGGATGAAGGGTTCATGACTGAGAAGAAAATCGCCTTAGTAAAGAATGAACATATTGGGAAATTGGCCTACGATATGCACATCAATAAGTGGCTCATTATTTCAAAATACGCAGAGGAAAAGAAGATTAGGACCAATTTGAAGAAACTCGGCTGTTTATTTGAGGCCTTTATTGGAGCGCTTTTCCTCGATTTCAATAAAATAGCGGTGACGGACGAAGAGGGCTGGTTTAAAAATGTATTTGTGACCGGTCCGGGGTTTCAAATGGCGCAAATTTTCGTGGAAAGTGTCTTTGAAACCCACGTAGATTGGACCAAAATTATTAACACGGATGATAATTACAAGAATATTTTACAAGTGAAGATTCAAAAAGAGTTTAAAACAACGCCGGACTATCTCGAGATTAGTCATCACCTTGAACAGGGCTATGAAATGGGGGTATATCTCTGTCTCGGACGACCGATTCACCAGATGAAATTGACGGACAGCATGCCTTTCCAGAAATACGGGTCTTTTCAAAAAATCCAGGAAGAATTGGCGCAGAAAGGCAGCGTCTTTGTGTTTCTCGGGAGCGGGATTCATAAAATTAAGAAGAAGGCGGAGCAGATTGCCAGTGAATTATCCATTAAAAACTTTTGAAAAAAATAAACATATATTATATGGTAAAGGTTGTAATAGTGGGCGGAGGCGTTGCTGGTTTAGCTGGAGCAACATTATTATGTGATACTTCAAATGTTGATATTACTATTTATGAAAAAGAAAATAAATTAGGCGGTCAAGCTTCTTCCGAATACAATAAGAATAATTGTAATATAGAACATTGTTGGCGAATTTTTGGTTATACTTATCA
>Ga0114974_10000198_pt1 | contig 53671 bp, 49 predicted proteins | sample S_130206_EF_Meta_FD_87318 | JGI IMG/M metagenome (GOLD analysis project Ga0114974, IMG submission 87318) | Freshwater microbial communities from Lake Simoncouche, Canada to study carbon cycling - S_130206_EF_MetaG | ecosystem: Environmental > Aquatic > Freshwater > Lake | place: Lake...
CGATAGAGGAATAAATGGCAGTAACTCAAAAACTCATTACGAGTAGTTTTAATGTAGCGGCAGCTGCAAACTTCATGAATAGCTTTGCTAACAATGATTACTTTGTGTATGCTGCTCGTCATATTCCTTATGCTAATAGTGATACGATTATTCCTGTTCCGAATAATAGCATTCGTGATACAGACACGAACGTCTATGACAATATGATCTTCGCGAAGAGAATTTCTTCTGATGACGTTGTTCATATGGCGAAAAAGAATTTGTGGGAATCAAATACGCACTATGCGATGTATGATCATCTTGACGGAGATCTTGAAACCAAGAACTTCTTTATCACTGTCGACGACGATACAGAGTACAACGTTTGGAAGTGCTTGTTCAACAAAAGCACTGATACTATCAATGTAAATTCGACTGTTGCACCTTCTCGTGTAGGTAGTGCCGCTGATCTCAATCCTGTCGAGACAGGTGACGGGTATGTATGGAAATATATGTACACCATCACAAAATCTCAGTATGAAAAGTTTGCTACTTCGCAATACGTTCCTATCATTGCCAATACTTCGGTCATTGATGGTGCTACTCGAGGAACGATTGAAGTCATTAAGGTAGAAGATCCCGGCGCAGGCTATGACAACTATATTGCCAGCGGCACACTCTTAACTTCAGATATTACTGTTCAAGGTATTCCGACATTCTATGGTGCACCAGCGACAGCAGTATCAATCGATGACTACTATCAAGGTTGCGTCATGAAGATGACTTCTGGCGCTGCTATCGGAGAATATCGTAGAATCGTTAACTACGAAGGAACCGCTGCACAGAAGAAATTCATTCTCGATGCATCGTTCCTTATTACTCCTTCAGCAGGAGACACCTACGAAGTATATCCATATGCATTCGTTTGGGGAGACGGCGAAGAATCGACTCCGGCCGAAGGAATTGTATATATCGATGCGGCATCTACAAATTCCGTGAATAGAGTCGAGTTGCTAGCGGTAGGAGAAAACTATCGAAAGGCTGAATCATATATTTCTGAACAGCCTGTTACTATTCCACCGTCAATTTTCGACGAAACGTTTATTCAGCTTCCACCGGTTGTGTCAAGCTCTACGTACTTTGCACCAGCATCATTGCGTCCAATTATTTCTCCAAAGAATGGCCACGGCTCAGATCCTTACAATGAACTCTTTGCAAAAAGAATATGCATTAGCGCTAAGTTTAATAATAGCGAGAGTGGCATCATTTCAACAGAAAATGACTTTCGCCAAGTAGGCGTAATTAAGAATCCATTGTTTACTGAAGTTGATATGAATATCAACAATGTAATTGGCCCAGGTTTTTCTGTTGGTGAGAAAGTCTATCAGTATAGAAAACTGAAACTACATGGCAACGTTTCGATTACGGCAGCTAGCACGACAATTGAAAAGACAGACTTCGGACTTCTTTCGACTACTGCTACTATCGTAAGCGGTGGAACAGGATACAATAGCACTGCGAACAATCAACTCGTCTTTAACAATTCTGGAACCGATGGAACAGGTGCAGCAGGCACATTCGCAAATAACGGTTCAGGAGTTATTACATCTGTTACAATTACTAACGCCGGTTCTGGATATACTTCAGCTCCTCTCGTTACGATCAACGGAGATGCAAGCGTATCAGGATCGAACGGAGTTATTACTGTAGCTCTTAGAAATCCAGATGCTCCTACTTACAAAGATGCCTTTGAAGTTGGAGATTATGTTCTTGTCACAGACGGTTCGAACAACTACATCTCGACAGTAGCCAACGTTCCACAAGACTATCGTATTACGACTGCAAATACCAACAGCTCGTTTACGGCAGAAGATTGTGAAGTGTCAGCTATCGTCGTAGAAGCGAGCGGCATCGTATCGTTCTCTGGATCAAGTCAAATTGAATTGTCAAATGTTGCAGGAGTATTTACTTCTGGAAGCCGTATCATCGGAGTCGGTGGTATGTCAGGAGACACTGTAATTCCTGTATCGGGTACGACAGCATCTATTACTGGAACGATTGAAATCAACGACAGAGTAGCGAGTTCATTCAACTACTCTCGCCAGCTAACTCGCCTCATTGGCACATTTAGCACAGGCGGAGTACCGTTCCTCGAAGACGAAGAGATTAAGCAAGAAAGTCTCATTTCATATGCACAACCTCGCGGCAGAGTACACCATCTCGATGAGATCGATGGCTCTGATATATTATGGATCAGTAATAAATCGGGCATCTTCAATCTTGATCCTCGCGGAGTCAGAGATATCGCAGGCGTAGTATCTTCTGCAGAGCTTTCCCCATTATTGAATAAATACAATGGAGACTTTGTAGTCGGTAGCGGCGAGGTTCTTTACTTAGAGAATCTTGATCCTATCGCTCGTAACGATAACAAATCAGAAATTATAAAGATAGTATTGGAGTTTTAATTAAATGGCTCTGGAAACCAACCTAAACGTATCTCCTTATTTTGATGACTTCGACGTCAAGAAAGACTTTTATAAAGTCTTGTTCCAGCCTGGTGTCGCAGTCCAAGCCCGTGAGCTTAACCAGCTCCAGTCAATCTTGCAAAATCAAATTGAGAAGTTTGGTGACAACGTATTTAAGCGTGGCACAATCATCGATGGTTGTACGATTACTAAGCATGATAAAGTTCCTTATATCAAGATCAACGATCTAACGACCGATGGTCTACAAGTCGATGTGACTCTTTATAATAACCTATATGTCAAGAATGCTGCAAACGTCGAAGCATACATTGTAAAGACGACCGCTGGTCTACAATCTCGTTCACCAGATTTGAACACGCTGTTTGTGAACTACATCAGTTCAGGAACAGATTTCGAAACAGATTCTTTTGCAGCAGATGAAACTCTTACGGTTTTCAATAAGTCTTATCCTATTTTCAATATCAAAGTAAACGATGGCGCTTCGAAGTTTAGTAATAGCGACACGGTTGTAGTGATGTCGGCACTTGCTGTACAAAATAGTACAGGTGGTGCTGCAGCTGCTGCAAGCTTTGTGGCCGGATCTGTAATTCAGAACGGCGTTGCAAATGCCGTGATTATCGAAGCGAATACAACTGCTAATAGCTCTGCTCTTATCTTGAAGGTGAGACCAGAATATTCTGATCTTATTTCTGCAAATACGATTAAGTTCCGATTTGCAGCTGGCGAGCAGATTCGTAACTTCACATCTGGCGTATCTGCCAACGTAGTTGCAATTGTTGGTTCGGGTGCAGTTGGTTCGCTTACAACAGACAGTCTAGGTAAAGTCACTGCTGTTCAGATCATTGGACAGGGTTCAGGTTACTACGTAGAGCCACATGTTACCGTCGCAAATAACTCGACCACTTCTACATTTACTGCCACCGAATTAGGCGAGCTTGAGCTCGCAGCAGAAACATTCCTTGCTACGATTCAAGTAGCAAATGCGACTGCCGTTCCTATCGGAACTGGTTACGGTGTTACAATCGGCGAAGGCACAATCTATCAGAAAGGATTCTTCTCGAGAGTTGCTTCTCAGTTTGAGGTTGTAAACAAGTATTCGAATACTGGCTTTGATAAGTCTGTTGGTTTCTATACAAACGAAAGCATCGTCAACTCGAATCAAGATCAGTCGCTTCTTGACAATGCCACTGGTACTTTCAACTTTGCCGCTCCTGGCGCAGATCGTCTAAAGCTGACACCAGTCATCAGCGTACTGACAAAAGCCGAAGCCGATGCAAACTCAGAATTCCTTCCAATCATCGAGTTCACAGACGGTCGCCCGTATCGTGTAAACCAAGACACTGTCTATAATGTCATTGGCCGTCAACTCGCAGCAAGAACTTACGAAGAATCTGGAAACTATGTCATCGATCAGTTCCTTACACTGACGAAAGATTCTGGAACGTTCTCAGATACTGCAAGCCTCGTGAAGATGAACATTGATCCAGGTAAAGCTTATATCAACGGTATTCGTATCGAAACTATCGACAACTATAAGCAAAACATGAATAAGGGTACGACGAAGCTAAATGATCCGGCTTCACAAACTCGTCTTGGTTATGGTAACTACTTCGAAGTCGACGAGCTTGTCGGATCGTTTAACTTCGATATCGGCGGTCAAGTCGATCTCTATGATACTGCTGCTAATTATATTAGCACTGGCTCGACTACAATTTCCCCGGTAGGAACGACGATTGGTACTGCAAGACTTCGTACTTTTGCTTATCAAAGTGGAGATGTAGGTAATTCGAATGCCGTATACAGAATGTATCTCTTTGACATTAAGATGAATGGTGGTTCGAATACCAAGGATGTACGAAGCATCTACTATAGCAGCGGCAATAAAGCAATTGCTGACGTAGTAGTTGATGCTACACTCGGAGCGGTGCTTTATGATACAGTCGACTCATCGCTTCTTTTCAAGTTAAAGAATGCTACGTCGAATGTATCGAACATCACATATCAGTATAGAACCATTAATACATCTGAAACTTCTAATTCTACAGGTTATGTTGTTCTGAATCTTACATCTGGAGAATACTTTCCATATACTGAAGAGTTGAATACATCTGAAAAACGCGATTTGATTGTAATTCCTAATGGTAACTTTAAGTCTCAAAATAGTGCAACAGGCACTATTAGTACTGCGAATAATACAACTGCGAATGTTGTAGGAACTGGTTCATTATTTACTACGCAATTTTCTCCTGGAGATTATGTTCTTCTTGCTAATTCTACGGCTGGAAATACGGCTGTAGCCCAAATCGCATCGATTGCAAACAGTACCTTAATGACTCTCGCCACCGTTCCAGGTAAAACATATTCTGGTGGTAGCATTACTCTTTATTATCCACAAAATATTCCGATCTCATTGACAAACAAAGCTACCAAGTGGGCGAACGTTGATAGTTCGAACAGTCAGATCATGACGATCTATGTCGGTAATAATGTCGCGAATGCTACTTCAAACGCTGCTGCTTCGATGCCAGTTTCTGTTGTTTATAATGCACAAAGAAACAACGTAAGCTCGGCAGCGAAGACTTCAAATCGTGGTAACTACGCAAGAATCCGTATTGCAAATAATAACAGCGCTGGCATTCAAGGGCCATGGCCGCTCGGTGTATCTGACGTATATCGGCTTCGTGGAGTATACAAGAAAGACGCGACTGCTCAAGATATTACGTTTAACGTAGCCACAGATATTACAGGATCAGGAACCGCTAACGCGTTTATTACTATCACGAATAACCCATTCGCGAATGGTGATTCTCTTCTATATTCGAATGCTGCAGGTGTCGGAGTACTCGGCGGCCTTGCAAATGCTACCACATACTTTGCCGTATATGCAAATACATCTGGATTCGCACTTTCTGCTACTCGCGGAGGAGCAAATCTTACACTGACTTCAAACAGTACTTCTGCTCATAAGTTTACTGGCAATACGATGTACTTCACCGAGAATACATTCGGTGTTACAGACGTCACGAATCAGTTTTACATTGACAGCGGTCAAAATGAAGATTTCCTTGATATTTCGAAGCTTGTCAGAAAGCCAAGATACGACTCGCTCGCGGCGAATGATATTCTTCTTGTAAAGTTTGATGCTTTCCAATCTGTATCAGGTGTCAAGACGATCTCTTCCTATACCATTAACGACAGTGCAAATCTTGCTTCGCTTGTCAGCGACGTAAACATTAACACGATGGAACTTCCAGAATTTGAAGGAAAAACTGGAATTTATTATGACGTAAGAGATTGCGTAGATCTTCGTCCATCGGCTGCAAATACAATTAACTATGTGACTGATATTTCTTCAGTTGCTGCTGGTGCAAACGCCGCGTCGATTATCAATCCTACACTGCCTTCGAATGCAAACTACTTCTCTTCTGCCAGCGCATTTTTCCCTGTGCCTAACTCTACACTGTCTGCAAACGTAAGTTCTTACCTTGGAAGAGTTGATCGAGTTATTATCAATTCGATAGGTGGTTTTGAAATCAAAAACGGCGAACCAGGCATTTCTCCTGTTCTTCCACCGGCACAAGATAGCTCGCTTACTCTACAAATATACAACATTCCGCCATATCCTTCTCTTCCAGAAGTGCTTTCTGCTGAGATGATTGCTATCACAGATACAAAGGTGACGAGCGCCATTTCTGGAAAAAGAAAGAGCACCTATACTATCAAGCCGTCAATCAGCGCTTCTCAAAGAACTCGCATTCAGCAACGTCGTTATACGATGGCTGATATCGGCAGCCTTGATAGAAGAATTAAAGATCTGGAATATTACGTATCGTTTACTCTTGCCGAAGCGCTAGCCAAATCAAGATTTATTCCAAGCGGTTTAGATGCTGCTCTTGATAGATTTAAGTTTGGATTTTTCGTAGATCCTTTCACCGATTATGTTTATGCAGATGTTGGAAATCCAGAATTTTATGCTACTATTAAAAACGACCAGCTTGGTCCATATCTGAGAGAGTTAAATCTTCAGTTTAAGCCAGATGGCACCGGACAAGAAGATGGCATTCTGACACTTCCATATAACGAGTTTGTGATTGGAGAACAAAGCGTCGCGACTGCAGGACCTCTTCCAGTTGCAAATACTGTTGCAAATACTGTTGCAAATACAACTGGAAATGTTGTTGTTACTACTGTTACTCAAAGAATAGAATCAACAGTAGCAAGAGAAAGAAGCACGAGCGTTTCGGATTCTGGTACAGTGTTCGAAGAATTCGTTTATCGATTCAGCAGTCTTTCTGGACCAGCAGAACTTTATGTAGTTTCTCGCGACAATGCCATTTCGGCAACTGTCTATCAAGGAGCTTCAGAAAATGGTCCATGGACGGCCACACAAACTTCTGCTTCTGCGACTTCTATTACTAGCGCTGATATTGCCAGACTCTATCAAATAAACCAACTCAATGACGGTCGTGGAGTCGAGCATGTTGGAAGCATAGAGCGTAAGTCATATCCAACCGGTATCGATTCTGGTACTTTCCTTGAAGATCAATTTAAGATCACGTGGACGCATGATCCTGCTGCAGGACAATATGCGAAAGTCAGAATATACAAGGGTAAGAAACGCGGTGGTCTATTTGGTGGACAAGGTAGAACAGGAACTTATGGTTATCTTCTGCAATATCCTACAGATTCTGTAACAACTTCGACAATTACAGTATCAAATCCAAATACCTTCGAGTATACTGGCGCAGTACATAACATAAATCCAAGTTCATTCACAATTACCAATTCGATGTTTAATTATTTCGACTTCGACAGAGGGTTTGATCAACAATACATCGCTGATTCTCAGAAGTTTGTAATTTCTGTATCTGGCTTGAAGCCGAATACAAATCATACGTTTACGTTTGATGGAGAAAACAGAACTTCGAAGTGTTCACAAGTAAGAACGTCTACGACGAATACTACTGGTCTTCGAAGCGATGAAAACGGTATTATGACATTCGATTTTTATTATGATGCTGGTCTCGATGAAGCAGCAACCGATGCTACGGCACAAAATCGTATCATCTCTAATATTGCTGGCCAAAAACGATTTGTAATTGAAAACACTGATGGAACTTCGAGAGCTGCTGGCGCAATTACTCTTGCCTACTACTCTAATCTTCCTGCTACAAACACTAATAATCTGAATGTTACTGCTTCAACCACTTCTACTTCTGTTGCACAAGCTGATGCCAGAACGAACACTCAGAGTGGTGGCGGAGGTAATGCAACTGAATCAGCAGTTGATACATTCATTGATCCAAGTGGTACTTACAACGTGATCAGACTCGATCTTCGAAACTTTGAATCACAGATAAATTTCAATATACCATAAGATCAACAGAGTGGTAGATAAATAATAAAAATAAAAGAGGAAATGCATGTCTGGCTTTAACTATATTCAAACCTTTTACGTGAATCCGCAAACAGTGGCTAACGCTCCTGAAGTCATGCTCACATCCATCGATGTATTCTTTAAAGCTAAGCCTGTGCGTGGAGCCACCGTTTCAGGTGCAGTGGCTCCTACAGTAAACGCTTGGATTTGCGAAGTAGAAAACGATTCTCCTTTTGAGACTCGTCAGCTTCGCAACTCCATGACTCTTATTCAGTATGATTTGATTTCTACTTCTCAAGATGCTTCTGCGGCAACAGTAATCGGATTTAAAGATCCTGTTCGTTTGGCCACCGGAAAGCATTACGGATTAGTTCTTAAATTTAATGATCCAGGATTTGATGTATGGCAAAACGTACTCGGTGATAGACTCGTAACCGACGGTCAAATTACTAATACGTTGTCTGTCGGTTCAAGAGGAACGCATGGCGGCAAGCTATATGTTCCTACGAACACTTCTGCTCATCGTTCTCTGAGTGACAGAGATTTAAAATTTAAAGTCAAAGTAGCCAGATATACTGCTAACAACATTGTAATTAGTCTTGTGAATAAAGACTATGAGTTTTTCACAATCGACAACACGAATACCGGCGCTTTCATCGGCGGAGAATATATCTATCAAGATATTGCCAATGCTACAGGGACTGTCACAGTTTCAACAACGAGTTTAAATGTAATCGGTACGGCAACAACATTTACTAATCTTTTACCTGCATCAAAAATTTTAGTTCAAAGCGGAGGCTCGAAACAAGTATTATCTGTGAATGCGATTACCAATGCTACTCACATGACAATTGCAAGCTTGCCATCTTTTTCTGCTTCTGGAATCGGTTTTAAAGTTCCTCCTGTAGGTTTGGCATATAACATAGATTATCCAAAAAATAAATTAATTTTAGTCGACTCTTCAGCAAATACTACAAATAAATTTGCAAATAATGGAGTAAGAATTATAGGTGAAAGATCGGGAGCAACTGCAAATATTGCTACGATCGATCGCTATCCAGTTGATAACTTTAAACCTTCGTTCCTCATTGGTAATCCTTCTGGTTCTACGTTTACTCTCGACTATAAGATCGCCAATTCTGCCAATCAGTTGTCTTCTACATCATCGAATATTAATCTTCTTCAGATGAATGATTCGACGGCTACAGGATTTATCTTATCGAGATCAGTCGAAGTTGATACTTCGAAGAGCTCGAATCTTTTTGGAGACAGAAGAAAATCAGTTGTCGCGAATCTGAATATTGCTGTAAGCAGTGCAGAAATCGATCGCTTCAGCGTTCCTTATTCAACCACACGTGAACTTGACTTCTACTTTTATCAAAACGACATTAATAATGTTTACACTGAGACAAGAACAGTCGGACTGAGCAGTATTACTGACTACGACACAGAAACTGGTGCAAATGGCCTCGCGAAATCCAAGTATATTTCAAAAGTTATTAAATTTGCTGAAGACAAATATGCAGAAGATATCGTAGTATATCTGACAGGATATCGCCCAGCCGGAACAGAAATCAAAGTCTATGCAAAAGTTCATAACGCGGCAGACAGAGAATCATTCCAAAGTAAAGCATGGACTCCGCTTGTATTGAAAGATAATATCGATCGCTTTAGCTCGACAGATCCAAATGATATGTACGAATTTACATATGGATTTGATACTGCGCCTGAACTTCAAGTCGCTCTTCCAGGAACTGGAGCAATTACGCTCAATTCGAATACCATTACTACAACGAACAATCATTCTGCTACTGTCACCGCAGGCGACTTGATTCGAATCAGAGATCAAGACTTTGGTAATCATGAAGTGTTTGTAGTCTCGGCCGCAAATACTACTGCAATTAGTACATATCGAAACATTGCAACATCAACTTTAGTGTTTGCTTCTCGTCCCACAAAATCTGACATCGTAATTGATAAACTGAAGTACAGAAATGTCGCTTGGAATAACGTTGAAAATGATAACACTGTAAGATATGTCAACTCAGAATATGTAGAGTTCGATCGCTATACATCGATGCAAATTAAGATCGTTCTTCTTGCAACGCAATCTCACATTGTTCCAAAAGTAGAGGCTATTCAGGTTATCGGAGTTTCCGCATAATGTTAGTCAAGACTGAAACTGATGGATTCATGAAAGATACTTCTACTGGAGCTTTCATAAATACAGACGACGCATCTTATGCAAAGTTTGTAGCAGAGAGATCGAAAGCGAAGAATAGCAAAGATCTGTCAAATAGAATAAGTGCAGTCGAAGACGATCTCAAAGAAATTAAAACTCTACTCTTACAAGTAGTGAATGGAAGAAATTAATGTCAAGACCAGTAGCTAATGTTGATGTAATTACCGACTCATTTGAGGTTTGGCTCCTCGAGACCAATGAACTTCTTCACGCGCTTTCGACAGAAATCATCACTGCAAATAGCACGTATGCAAACACGGGTAACACTGCGTTTCCAAGAACCGCGCAGTTATACGGAACATTCGGCGCCAACAATCTCGTCGTAACAAACTGGATGAAGGGCGGAAACGTTAACGGTTCGTTTGCGAATCTGATGATCAGCACAAACACTGTTCTGAGCAACGTGACATCGACTGAAATTCGTCTCGAAGTTGCTAATGGTTCTTCGAACACATTTATGTGGCAGTATGGTCTACATGCTGGTTTAACTGGTGCAAATCTTGTCGCTAACACAACGAAGCTGACGATTCAATCGAACTCGACAGTCAACACTTCTGCAAATGCCACACTTGTATTTGTAGGTAATAGCACGATCTCTGCTAATCACTCTGCTAATAGCTTTGCTACTGGTATCTCGAAGGTTAGCAACGTAGAGATCAACGTTGGTGCAAACCTGATTGCCAACTCGACATCTCTCTATGTCGGTAACTCGTCGATCAACTCTGTACACTCACAAGCATCTTCTCTTCTGCAGAACTCGGTTCACTCAGCATCGCTGACTCAAGAAAGATTGTTGGTCGGTAACAGTACGATCAATGCTCTTGCCAACTCGACGATCATCAGCATTGCAAATAGCACTTCATCTGCCAACATGAATCCTATCAGTTTCACGACAGGTATCTTCACAGCTAACACGATTCAAGTTTCGCTTGGTGCCAATGTGACGGCAAATGCTACCAATGGTGGCACTATCCAAGTCACAGGAGATTCCACAGTCGGTAATACTGTTGCAAATAGCAGCGGTCTATATGTAGGCAACACTTTAAACTCTTCGCAAGTGACTGCAGTTCGTTTCTACACAGCAGAAGGTTCGAACACTACTCTTGCAAATACTCGAATCATCAGCATCGCTAACTCGAGCGCTACTGCAAATATCGAGCCAAATGCATTTAAGACTGGCATCTTTACTGCTAACACCATTCAGATTTCATTGGGTGCAAACGTCACGGCGAATGCCACAAACGGTGGTACAGTTCAAGTAACTGGATCTGCCACTGTTGGTAACACTGTAGCAAATAGTAGCGGAGTATTTGTAGGTAACAGCCTCAACTCTGCTGAACATACCGCTGTCAGATTCTATGTAGTCGAAGGTTCGAATACTACACTTGCCAATACTCGAATCGTTAGTATTGCCAACTCGACATCAACATCTAACGTTACACCGACAGGATTCTTTGCTGGTATTGTCACTGCTAACCAAACAGTAGTTGCAGTTGGTGCGAATGTCTTTGCAAATGCTACTACTGTACTTGTCGGCAATGCAACGTTTAATACGGCGATTGGTAATGGATCGATCACTGCATCTGCAAATCTTACCATTACGCCGACAAGCCATCTTGTTGTTGTAGGTGCTGCGACAGTCAGTTCGAACGTTGCTCTTGCAAATACGCTGACGGTTACAGGAAATACGAATCTTTCGAATACGCTCACTGTAACCGGAGCTACAACACTTTCGAATACTCTTGGTGTAACAGGAGCGACCTCACTAGCGAATACGCTCGCAGTGACTGGTCCTGCTACACATGCAAACATTGTGACTTTCAAGACTGAGCACGTAGTTGATGTCTTTGCAAATGGAAATCTTGGCGCTACGACTGGCTCAGATCTTCTTGTCTTCGAATATCCAAAGGCAGACTATAGCACTGCTAAACTTCTCATTCAATTGAAAAATGCTGGTAATACACAGATCTCTGAAGTACTACTTGCTCATGATAATTCGACTGCGCAGCTTACAACATACGGTACAGTTTCTTCACCAGTTGCAGCTAATTCCGGAGTCAGCTTACTTGGTACTTTCTCTGCGAACGTGGCTACAGCAAACGTAAGAGTATACATCAATCAAACAAGATCTAGCACTGCTGCAAAAGTTGTTGCTCAATTCATTAAGTAAGGTAATATATGTCAGGCGCAAATAATAGATTTAAGGTTGATAACGGTCTAGTTGCTTCTGGCAACGCGATCTTCTATGATCGTGTCGACGTAGAAGCCAACGCGCACTTTAAAAACGACCTGTTCGTTGTATCTGGTAACCTTGTAGTAAACGGTTCTCTTGTATATGCTAACGTGACTATCGGACAAGGCGGCGTTCTTCTGATTGCAGATCAGCAACCGCTTGGTAATACTTCAAATCGTTTCAATGCATTTTTATACGATACTATCTCATACAGTACACTTCGCCCGAATGCAAATGGTGGTGCACTTGGTACTACGACTGCTCGCTTTGATGTCTTTGCAAACAATATCACTGTTACGAATACTGTTAACTTCCCGAGTGGAGCAGGTGTTAACTCTTCACTCTATACTGGTACAGCAAGCAATGCTAACACCGTATACAATATCTCGGCAAATGGTATCGTAGTCAGAACAGGTACAGGAACTGGAACAACAGTATCGATTGCTTCTACGAATGGCATTAGCGTAACAAACGGAAATGGTGTTTCTGGAAATCCTACGATTGGATTCGTAGCCAACGCTGGTTTAACAGTGAACGCGGCAGGCGTATTTGTTGATGCATCTGCTATCACTGTCGGCACACTTTCAACAGCTCGTGGAGGCACTAGCGGAAATATTAATAATCTTCTTCCGACGCAATCATCTGGAACGACAGGCTATGTTCTTTCTTCAGGAGGAGCATCTGGAATCTTATCTTGGTCACAACTTGCTGGACCGACAGGTCCACAAGGAAGTGTAGGACCAACTGGACCAAATGGATTAAACGGTAGTGCTGGACCAACCGGACCAACTGGACCAACAGGAGCTACTGGTGCAGCATCGACTGTTGCTGGTCCAACTGGACCGACAGGTGCCAACGGAAATAATGGCGGTACTGGTCCGACCGGGCCAACTGGTCCAACCGGAGCTACTGGCGCCGCATCGACTGTTGCTGGTCCAACTGGACCAACCGGAAATAATGGTGCCGCATCGACTGTTGCTGGTCCAACAGGCCCAACAGGAGCTGCGTCGACTGTTGCTGGACCAACTGGACCAACAGGTCCTAACGGAAATAACGGTGGTACTGGTCCAACTGGACCAACTGGTCCAGTATCGACCACTGCTGGTCCAACTGGACCGACTGGCCCTTCTGGACCGGGAGCAAACCAAACGCTGAACACTACGAGTGCAGTTCAATTTGCATCAGTCACCACAACTGGCGTTATACAGGCCTCAGATTTTCAAATTCCATCTGACGAAACACTGAAAGATGTGATTGGCAATATACCTAATGCGCTTGACATTATTAACAGTTTGGATGGTATTAAGTACACTTGGAATGAACTCGGTCAAGAGCTCTTAGGGTACAGCGCAGACAAAGTTGAACTCGGTGTTCTTGCTCAGCAACTAGAAAAGCTTTTACCTGAGCTAGTTGCTCCAAGTGTTACAGGCGACTATAAGACTGTTGTATATGCCAGACTAGTTGCTGTTCTGATTGAAGCTATCAAAGAGTTGAGCGCTAAAGTTGATGTGCTGGAGAACAAATAGTGCCGACTGTTATTTCCAATCCAGCATCATTTACTTCAGTCAGAAACGCGTTTCAAACTCGTGGCTATGGTGCAGTTAATAGCAGTTTGCTTGCTTATCGTCAAGGCGGAGGCATTGTGCCTTCTTCGAGTGCTTTTGACGGAATCGGCGCCGGCACGTCAGGAGATCCTTTAAGGTTATCTCAGTTCAGTGGGTTTTCTGTTCCTGACTTGCTCCGTTTTACGACTGTTTATACAGGCGTGAATGGAGGCAAATTTAATATTGCAAGTCGCGCATCGACTGGTTCTGGCTCTCGACCAATGACTGCATATTTTGCTTTGCGAACAAATAAAACAGCCGATTGGGGCGGAAACTCTGTTAGTGTGGTAACTCCGCCTGGCGGTAATTTGAATTTTCCTACTAACGTCGGATATGGGCCGAATTCATGGGGAAGTGCAGATGTTACAAGCAGCGGATATGAAGCTCGAGTAAATGTTCCGGATATTTCTACATTTAATTTTGGCGCTACTCTGAAATTCGGAACTGCCGCAGCAGGTTATCCGAGTATTACAACAAATGGAAATAGTCCTTATTATACACTGTCTTCTGATGTTCTTTTGGAATTGGCCGAAACTAGCAGCGGTACTTACGTGGTTGGCACAATAGAAATAAGAAGTATAGCTTTTCCTTCAGTACAAATATCAACGGATTTCTATTTAGAAGCCGAAGGCGACGCATAATAAATAATGATAAACACGAGGATTTAAAGTGGCTCTGAAAGCAAATATCATTATCGATCAAGGCACTTCATTTGCCACGTCTATTGATGTGACTGATGAAAATGGCAACATCGTAAATCTCACAGGATTTACAGGTGCCGCTCAGATGCGTAAGCACTATACTTCGACTGCTCAAACCGCATTTACAGTTTCGATTACTGCCGTGACTGGTGTTGTTGCTCTTTCGATGTCGGCAAATACCACAAATGGCCTTACAGCCGGAAGATACGTATACGACTGCGAGCTAACCGATGGCAGCGGAACAGTTTCTCGTCTTGTTGAAGGCATCGTCACAGTGACACCAGGAGTGACAAGATAATGTCAATTCAAGGTCAAATTAGATCTTCGGCTACAACAATAAAGGCTAATGTTACTAATAATGGCGGAAGTCTTTCTGCACAATCACCTATTACTCTCAAGAATCAAATACAAGAAATACGAAGTATTGAAAACATACTTGACGTGAAAACAGTTGATGTCACGAATGGTGCTACATTAATCTATAATTCTCAAAATGATAAATATGAGGTGAGACAACTGTCATTTGCAGATCTAGCAGTAGATCTCGACGGCGGATCATTTTAACCTAAAGGAATAAAAACATGGCCGTAGAGACCGGTAACTTAATTCAAATTAAAAGGTCGTTAACGACAGCTGATGCACCAGTATTAGCTAACGGTGAATTAGCATTTACAGCCAATGGAGATCACCTCTTTATTGGTTCGAATGGCGCTTCTATCACCATTGCCGGTAAATTTAATCCTGGTATACTGACCGCCAACCAAGCACTTGTTGCGAATGGTACATCTGGTATCGACAAGATTATTGTTGCTAACGCTGTTGTGACAACAGTCACAGCCAATGGTTCGACAGGTACCAATGGACAAGTACTTGCATCAAATGGAACAGCCGCTTATTGGGTAAGTCCTTCTGCTGGTGTAGCTGGTTCAAATACACAAGTTCAATTTAATAACTCTGGCGCATTAGCCGGAGACGCAGACTTTACGTTTGATAGTACCGATAATAAACTTTCTGTTGCTGGTGGTGTTGCTGCCGCTTCTGGAGGTAACTTCGTCGTTGGTTCTAATTCCTTTGTTGCGAATGCCACAGGTGTATTCTCTACAGGTACCGTGAACGCAGCGATTGTGAGTGTTGGTACTGCGTTCGTAGCAAACGCCACACAGATCAATATCGGAGCCAGCGTCGCTCTTAATGCAAATGGTACAAATGGTACTGCAGGACAAGTTCTTGCATCGAACGGAACAGCAGTATACTGGATAACACCTCAAGATGGTGATATTACATCAGTCACGGCCGGTTCTGGTCTTACTGGTGGCGGTACATCTGGCGCGGTAACTCTTGATGTTGGTGCTGGTAACGGTATCAGTGTCTCTGCAGACGCGATTGCGGTAGTTGCAAATAGCGGTCTTGCTTCAAATGCCTCAGGCGTACACGTTATTGCAAATAACGGTCTATCTGCAAACGCAACAGGCGTTTTTGTTGTTGCCGGAGCTGGTATCGCTTCGAACTCAACTGGCGTACACGTTGTAGCTGGTAACAATACTCTTGTTTCGAATGCAACAGGCGTTTATGTCAATGCTGCTGCACTCTCAATTGCCACATCGCAACTAACAGGCGACGTTGCTCTTGGTTCGGGTACATCGGGCAATTACGTTGCGACTATCACAGCTGGTAACGGTATTTCTGGATCATCTTCTTCAGAAGGTGGAGCAGCAACAATTGCTGTCGTAGCAAATAACGGTATCGTATCGAACACTTCGGGCGTCTTTGCTGCGGCCGCGAATGGTATTTCTGTTGATGCGGCTGGTATCAATGTAGTAGGTGGCGCTGGTCTTGTATCTAACTCGACAGGTGTTCATGTTGGTGCTGCTAACGGTATTAACGTTACTGCAGATGCAGTTGGCCTTACAACTGGTTCGACACTCACAGTCAACTCTGCTGGTTTACACGTTAACAGTGCACTCTCGATTACAGATCTTTCTCTTTCTGGTAATCTGACTGTTCTCGGTACACTGACAACAATCGATACTACTAACCTCACAGTCCAAGATTCGTTGATTGAACTTGCAAACGGTAACTCTTCAACCGATATTCTTGATGTTGGTCTTTATGGTCAATTCGGTTCGAGTGGAGCTAAATACACCGGTCTTTTCCGCGACGCAACTGATGGTATCTACAAACTATTTACTGGATTAACAGTCGAGCCAACCACGACTGTTGATACATCAAACGCTAGCTTTACGACTGCTACATTACAGGCATTCTTGACTTCAGGCGGTTTGGTTTCGAATGCGACTAACGTTACTGTTACTGCAAATTCGACACTTGCTGTTGGTATTACAGCGAATACTCTGACTCTCTCGACTCCACTTGCTGTGGGTTCAGGCGGTCTTGGTTTATCGACCATCACAGCTGGTGCAATCCTTGTAGGTAACGGCGCTGGAGCAGCTACTATTCTTGTAGCTAATACAAATGGTAAGGTTCTGCAATCAAACGGAACATCGGTAGTATACGGAACACTTGACGGAGGCACGTTCTAATTTATGGAAGCTGAATTTGTAAATGAGTATATCAATCGATTACTCGCGAGTGTACATGATCTTACAAGTAAGAACGTAATGCTAGAAACGAAACTGGTCATGGCTGATAAAGCCATGGCCAGTCTTCAAGCAAAAATTGTTGATCTCGAGAAACTTGGAAATAAAAACAAAAAAGCTGAAGATACTTCTGTATAAATAGAATATTAGAGGTTTACATAACCGCTTAGTTACTCTATATAGAGGTTGAGAATGGCAAATAAGTTTCAATTCAAGCGCACGACAGTTTCTGGTCGTACAGCTAATACTACTGACGTAGCAAACTCAGCCTTTATCGATAAGGGCGAATTCGCGGTCAACTTAACTGACCGCAAAGTATTCTCTTCAGATGCAGCCAATGCCATCTTCGAAGTTGGATCCAATCTTTCTTCTCTCGCTGTCACTACAGTTGTCGCCAACGGTTCTTCAGGCACCGCGGGGCAAGTTCTTACGTCAAATGGATCGAGTGTTTACTGGGGAGTAGGCGGTGGTGGAGGCAATACATATGCAAGTATTGCAACTTACACCTACACTATAGCTTCGAATACTACCGTTATTACTGGCGCAGATGACGATGATGCGACTCTTTCGTATACCGCCGGACTTGAAAGTGTATACCTAAACGGTTCGAAACAAGTACTTACAACAGACTACTTAGCATCAAACAGCGGAGCTATTACATTTACTTCAAATGTATTTGCAGCAGATCTTGTACAAATTGTTGCTGTCACTCCTGAACTTTCTGTTATTGTAGGAGATTCGAACACTCGAACAACAAACACCACATCAAATAATACGGTCGATTCTTTTGACGCAACTGTTTATCGATCTGCTAAATACTATGTACAAATCACTTCAAATACTGACTATCATGTGACAGAAGTTTTGCTTATTCATGATGGTACAGAAGTTTATATTACTGAATACGGCACAGTTTATTCAAACACATCACTCGGCAACGTAAGTGCAAATATTAATACTGGTTATGTAGAGTTGCTCGTCGCTCCTTCCAATTCAGCGAGTACAGTAAAAACTCGTCGTCTTGCGATAGAAGTATAAATAAAGATAAAATCTGAGGGATAGGGAACCAGATGGCAACTCCAAATAATTTTCGCGTTAAGAACGGCTTAACTGCCGCAAATGGTGTAACGGTTACTACAGGAAACGTAGTAATTTCGAATGGTCAACTCATAGTAAATGGTACTGCCATTAACTCGACTAGCATCAGTCAATCTGCAAACAATGCATATGCTAACGCAGTCAACTATGCAGACGGTAAAGCCGCAGATGCTTACGGTAATGCCGTAGCAGTCGCGACAGGCTCATCGACAAATGCATATAATAATGCTGTTGCCTTCGCTGCGAATGCCGACAATCTTACATCTGGAACACTTTCTCTGAATCGCCTTCCTGCGACAGTGAACGTATCTGTTGCGCTGAATGTTACAAACACTGTTAGCATTTCAACAAGCAATGTAACGGTTTCGCAAGCGAATGATGTTGCGAAAATCACTGGAACCGCATTTTCATTAACAGACAGTTTAACAGAAACTGGTAATACTTATTATGCAGCAATGTCTCATGATAAACTGATTACAGAAAAGACTTATGTTGTTGCCAATGTAATCTATGCAGACTATGGTGAAATTTCTCGTACTGGAATGTTTGCTACTGTAGGTTTAAATACGACGAATAGTTCGATCTATGTTCGAGGCGTGACTGTTAATACCTCGGTGATCGCAATTGGAAATACTACAGTATTCAGCACGATTAACTCGACTGCTTTTTCTGGTAATGGTGCATCACTTACTTCTGTGAACGCAGCGACAGTCGGTGGCAACTCTGCTTCTGATCTTCGAACATATGCAGAAACGTATGCATCGAATGCCACAAATATTACTTCAGGTACTGTGAATTCTGCACGTCTCCCATCAGCGAATGATACGACAGCAGGCGCAGTCATTCTTGTTAACTCAGTAACAAACACTTCTATTACCGCAGCAGCTTCTGCTAACTCGGTAAAGACTGCTTACGATGCGGCGATCGCAGCCAATACGGCTGGAGGAACTGCAGCAGCAACTGCTTATAGTAACGGTGTAACATATACTGATAACAAGGCAGCGAACGCATACTCGAACGCTATTGCAATTGCAGCGAATGCCACGAATCTGACTTCAGGTACAGTAAACATTGCTCTTATTCCAACTGTCGACGCAGTGAATAATACTTCGATTACACTGATTCCAGTGGCTAATAATGTGAAGACTGCTTATGACGCTGCTATTACTGCAAATACAAATGCCGCTTCTGCTCTTGCAAATGCCGCCACAGCATATACGAATGCTATCGCAATTGCTGCGAATGCAACCAATCTGACTTCAGGTACAGTTAACTCCGCTCGTCTTCCATCAGCAAATGCTACGGTAGCAGGCGCAACACTTCTTGTCGATTCAGTATCGAATACTTCGCCGACTGCAGCAGCTTCTGCCAACTCTGTCAAGACTGCTTATGATGCGGCCATCGCTGCTAATACGCTTGCCAATACTGCAGCAACTTCAGCAACTTCAGCATATTCAAACGCGGTGACTTACACAGATACGTTGATCGGAACAGCAAATACGGCAATGGTCGCGAATGCGGGAGCTGCATATACCAATGCAATTGCCATTGCTGCCAATGCGACCAATCTCACTTCTGGTACTGTAGCACTTGCTAGACTTCCAACAGTTGATGCGATCAATAATACTTCGATTACATTGATTCCAGTCGCCAACAATGTCAAAACTGCATATGATGCGGCTATCACTGCCAATACGAATGCTCAAACAGCGCTCACTGCCGCAGGTTCTGCATATAGTAACGGTGTCACATATACTGATACGAAGATTGGAACTGCAAATACTGCGATGGCTGCCAACGCGGCCGCTGCATATTCAAACGCCGTATCATACGCTGATACGAGAGCATCTACTGCGTATTCAAATGCCATCACTTTTGCTGCCAATGCTTCGAATGCAAACAATGGCACACTCGCTGAAGCTCGTCTTCCATTCCGGATGAATCAGGCCGTGAGAACAACCGATTCTCCAACATTCGCAAATGGTACATTTACAGGTTCAGTTACAGTCGGTGGCGATATTACCGTAACTGGTAACCTTACAACTGTCAACGTTTCATCATTATCTATCGCTGATCCTATTATTAAGCTTGGCGTAAATAACGCAGGTGACGCACTTTTTGGTGGATTAACATTCCACTACAACGGATCAGGAAATACGACAAACCACGCCGGTCTTGTTCGTAGTCCATCGTCAAAAGAATTCTTCTTGATGTCGACGTATGGCGACGAAGCATTAATAGGTAACAACCAAATCAACGTTGCCGATCCATCATTTACATATGCCAACCTTCAACTCGATGTTTTGAAATCTGGTAACTCGACTGTCAATACGACGATCAACTCGACAGCAATGCTTATTGGAACGACGTTTACTGCCAACTCGACCGGTCTTTTCGTCGGAAACTCTACGGTGAATACGATTGTTGGAGTTGTCCCAGGTGGAGGAAGTTTTACGACGCTTCTTACACAAGGTAACGCAAACGACAGTGTCTACTCGGTAGTTACAAACTCGAATACTGGTTCGAACGCTTCAGCCGACTTTGCTATCTATGATAGTTCAGGTATAACTGGAGGAAACTTCATTGATATGGGTATTCTTAGCTCTGGCTGGTCCAATGCTGGATGGACAATCAATGGTCCTTCGGACGGTTATCTTTATACAAGTAATTCCAACCTATCGATTGGTACTGCTGGAGCCAAATATCTCAGCTTCTTTGCTGGAGGCACTTTAGCTACCAACGAAGCGATGCGCATTACTGGTGCTAACGTCGGCGTTGGTAATACAAATCCAAATGCCAAATTCCAAGTGACAGGTACTGCGAATGTTTCGGGTGCAGTTAACTTCGGAAGTACGTTTGCCGCTGGTAACACCACGATTACTGGAAACATAAGTGTTTCGAGCGTCGGAAGTTTTGATCGAGTGACTACTGCTAATAATGGCTCAGGCACAAATATTGCCATCGGTGATGATGCGTGGTTCGGTGATGTTAACATCGCTGACTCTGTTCGTATTATGGGGCAACAAAGCGCGAATAACGCATACATTATCTTTGGTAATGCTGACAACAGTGTAAAACTTGGTAGAGCTGGAACCGGCGCTCTTACGTGGAACGGTGCTTTCAGTGTTACGGGTGGACTAACTACACTGTCAGCAAACCTTGTGATGGCAAACAACAACATCACGAATCCAACTCTGACAGGTTACACCGAATCTGAAATCTCAAACACAGCTGTCACAGGAACATACTCTCTTAACTGTGTTGCTTCTAACTTCTGGGATCTTACACTTACTGGAAATACGACGATCTCTCCAACAGGTGTTCCATCGGCCACAAAAATGTGGGCAGGAACGATAGCTGCCAAGCAAGATGCAACCGGAGGTCGTACGATCACGTGGCCCACTGGTTCTAAATATCCTGGAGGTGTCGTTCCTCCTGCAACAACAACCGCAAACGCTATTGACATCTGGTCATTGATGACTTATGATGGCGGTACTTCTTGGATTGTTTCTCTGACGGTGAAGGGCGCCGCATAATGAGTATTGGTGGTGGTTCAAAGTTTACATTAGAGAAAACGTGGCGTGGAGCTGGAACTGGAACGACTAAGTTTAACAGTCCAGGAAACATCGCGATTCCTTATGGTAGAAACAGCGTTCTTGTTTCTGGTCAAGGTGGCACAGGAACTGCAGTCGTTCCTGGTCCTGGAACCGGATCCTTTAACATTGTAGCCGGTAATGCCACTGGCACGTTTAACATTGTTGCTGGAACAGGAACAGGTACGTTTAACATTGTTGCTGGAACAGGAACAGGTACGTTTAACATCGTGCCAGGAAATATTGTCAAATACAATATTATCTTTCCTCAGACCGGTGGCTTCAACGTCATATTCCCCGGAACTGGTACGTTTAACATTATTGCTGGCCCCGGAACTGGCACTTTTAATATTGTGCCAGGAAATTCCACTGGTACGTTTAACATCGTTCCAGGAAATGCAACCGGTACTTTCAATATTGTTCCGGGTACTGGTTCAACTTTTAACATCGTCCCAGGAACAGGAACTGGCACCTTTAACAAAGTTCCTGGAAATGCGACCGGTACTTTCAACATCGTACCAGGAAATATTGCCAACTACAACATTATTTTCCCAGGAACTGGCACGTTTAACAAAGTTCCAGGTAATATTTCTGGCTATAACATTATTTTCCCAGGAACTGGTACGTTTAACAAAGTTCCTGGAACAGGAACAGGTACGTTTAACAAAGTTCCTGGTCCAGTAGCCAATTACAACATCGTTCCAGGAAACGTATCAAGTTATAACATAACTCCAGGTAATGTGTCAGGATATAACGTCGTTCCAGGTAACGTGTCAGGTTATAACGTAAACCCAGGAAATTATTCGGGCAATCAGTTTATCCCAGGAAACGAAACAGGTTCATTTAATGTCACGCCGGGGAATGTTCAGTCGTCCACTCCTAAGTTTGGTACGTATTACAATTCGCCTTCACCGGGTCCAGCAAACTTTAATCCGGGCACTTTCGTTGATTATTACAATGCTCCTTCGCCAGGGCCAGCAAACTACAACGCGGATTCCAATGGTCCTGCAAACTTTAACGCTGCTTCAAATGGGCCAGCAAACTACAACGCTGCTACCAATGGCCCAGCAAACTACAACGCGCCAACCAATGGGCCTCAGAACTTCAACGCGCCTACAAACGGCCCACAAAACTTTAACGTAGCGAATGGTCCTGCAAACTACAATGCACCCACTAACGGGCCTCAGAACTTCAACGTAGCCAACGGTCCTGCTAACTACAATGCTCCGACTGGAGGTCCTCAAAACTTTAACGCTCCGACAAATGGTCCTCAGAACTTTAACCCTGCTACCAATGGCCCGCAAAACTTCAACCCTGCAACGAATGGTCCTCAGAATTTTAACCCTGCAACCAACGGTCCTGCAAACTACAATGCACCCACTAACGGGCCTCAGAACTTCAACGCGCCTACAAACGGCCCACAAAACTTTAACGTAGCCAATGGTCCACAAAACTTTAACGTAGCAAATGGCCCTGCAAACTACAACGCTCCAACCAATGGGCCTCAGAATTTCAATCCTGCGACTAACGGACCGCAGAATTTCAACCCAGCGACAAACGGTCCGCAGAACTTTAATCCAGCAACAAACGGTCCACAAAACTTTAATACGCCAACTCCAGCTGTTCCAGGAAATCCATCGAATGCTCTAGGCATTACTTTCCCAGGATCAAATGTCGGAGGTACACCTGCTCCTGTAATAAATAGTCAGACGGCAAGCTACTATTCTTATCCGGATGGTCAATCACATTCGGTAACTGTAGCTCCTGGAGGATATATAGATATTACTATTGAATAAGTGATTTGACAAGGATTTACTATGCCATATAATATCCCTAAGTATGGGAAACAATTGAACTGCTTTGCTGTATGGACAGGAGGATTTACTTCTGAAGAAGTCGATAAGATTATCGACTTAGAAAAACTTCAAGAGTTTGAAAAAGGTAAAGTCGGGCTAGAGAAGAATGCTCCGGCCCCAGTCGAAACGCGTGATTCAGATATCTCATGGATCCATCATGATCAACACAGCGACTGGTTGTTTCAGAGAATGTCTGGAATCATATCTGTCGTAAACGGCGACAATTTTATGTACAATATTGAAGGCGTCGAAGCTTTTCAGTATACAAAGTATGGGCCAAATCAGCACTATACTTGGCATTGGGATGTCGAGTTCGGTTGGCAGAAATACATAAGAAAGATATCTGCATCTCTACTTCTTTCAGATCCTTCTGAATATGAAGGCGGAGAATTAGAGATCGTAAACACTGGAAATTTTGAAGACAAAGTTTCGTTTAAACCGAATAAAGGTGACATTGTATTCTTTGCTTCATGGATGCCACATCGTGTAGCGCCAGTCACTTCTGGTTTTCGTAGAAGTCTTGTAGCATGGGTAATGGGTGAAAGAGAATGTTGAGTTGGAATCCTTTTAAGAAGAAACCTATTATTGAGTTTTATTGTCATCGCGATGATGTAGCCACATTACCTCAACCAAAACCTGCAGCTAAACATATACCCGAATGGTATAAGAGAATTCCTCCTCTCATTACTGACGGGAATAATGATCGTGACTGGTCTGGATCACACAGCTTTACTGCAAAAAAATGTATGCCAATGATCGACGCCATGTCATTAGGTTATGTCATTCCTCTTATCGGAGACTTAACAGTCAGATCAAATCATGATTGTAGTACGATTGAAGTCACGTCTTCTCCACAGATTAATGTATGTGAGTTTCATGACATTCGACAGTTAGGAGAAAGATCCGCTCCAGGATTTCCTGCGCCTCCTCTCAAGTTTGTCAATCCATGGATCGTAAAGACTGCTCCGGGTTGGTCTACTCTTTTCGTAGCACCGATTAATAACTTTGAAAGTCATTTTACTTGTCTGTCAGGATTAGTCGATACTGATACGTATCCAAAGGAAGTCAATTTCCCTGCAATCTGGCATACTCCGAACGCTGACGTACTTCTACCAGCTGGAACTCCATTGGTAGTTGCAATTCCAATTAAGCGCGATGCGATCCCATCAAAGCCTACGGTAAGAGATATGAAAGAACCAGAACAACACTTGATCAATCTCATATCGAAGATGCAAAACACACGCCGAGGTGTATATACAAAAGAACTGAGAGTACCAAGAAAATGAAAGATCTGTTTTCTTTTTTAAAACCAAAGAAAGATATTCAATTCGTAGATACGAAGAAGTTATCTTATCATAACTTTTCTGTCGAACGCGCCGTCGATGTTCCAACAAATACTCGCAAAGTTCAACAAGACAAATATGGCAAACACTTAATGCCGATATGTCCAGGAATCTCAGATTATTCTCAATTCGGATATATCATTCCAGCGTGGGTAGATATTCATATCATGGCAAACAAAGCTGGCACTTCTTGGTATCTTGGAGATAGAGGTCCAAGAGGAGATCGCGGATTTGACAACGGCATTCGAATGGATGAAAAGTTTATAGAAGGCGCATTCACTCCCAATGGAATTAATCCTGCTGCCATTCTATTCGCATCTCCTTGGAAAATTTTTACTCAAAAAAATATCAGTGCATTATTAATGCCTGCATTCTATCATTCTACCTTCCTTGAAGATTTATATGTAATTCCTGGTTTGGTAGACTATAAAAACTTCCACGTCACAAACTTTATTTGTATGCCGAAGAGAGAATGTAATGTTCATATCAAAGCAGGAGATCCTTTGATGCACGTAATTCCTTTCTTAAACAAGGATATCAGCGCTTCTGTCGGTCCGGCTACAGCTGAGATGATAGATAAAACTGCAAATTTAATTCCTGGTGATGATAAGCAATACTATCGCAAGTTTATGGGAATAAAAAAGAAATTTAACATGCAAAAAGAAGAGATTAAACAATGAACATTTTTGTTTCAGTATGCTCGTATCAAGATCCTTTACTTCCTCATACTATTAAGAGTATGATGCAAACCAAATCGAATAGAAATAACGTAGTCTATTCGATCTTTGAGCAAACACGCTATGAGGATTCTTTAGCTTGCACAGAGCCCGTGCTTGTAAGTAGAGATGATGTCATCTATAAAAGAATCGATCCTGAATATTCCGATGGTTGTGTTTGGGCAAGATATATTAATATGCTAAACTTGACAAACGAGTACGACTTCATCTATCAAGTCGACTCTCATATGTTACACGATCTCAATTGGGATCGTTCTCTAGTTGAAGATTATAAGAGAGCGATGGATATTGCTGGAACAAATAAAGTCATCATTACTGGATCATGCAAATCATTTTCAATCGAAGAAGTAGACGGAGAGATTAAAACTTATCCTCGGAATGATGAACATGATGCTTGCAAGGTAAAGTATTATACTATTGATCCTCATAATTTTATTCCAGATGTTCACGGAGATCAGATTCCATCAACTGACATGCCGCAGCCGGCGTTTCATATTATGGCAGGAAACTTCTTTACGCATACTGACTGGATCGATGAAGTCGGTTTAGATCCAAAGATCTTCTTCCTCGGAGAAGAAATAATGATGACGATGATGTCATATGCTGCCGGATATAAGATGTTTCATCATAGCAAGATAGTATCATACCATCTCGAAAACACCGGGAATTGGCACACAAAAACTCCTCCCGAAGATGCGAAGGCTGCCCGTAGAAGAGAAATACTCGCTGAAATTGGAGTATGGAGATGGAAGCAATATCTCGAAGCGTGTAGAGAAGATCTTCTTGTTCAGTTTCATGAAGAATTTGGAATTGACTTTATTAATCTCGTCATCGAAGATCGCGCCCGAACTTACAGCCTTGACGTGATTCCTGGTAAATCAGATCTTCTTGCCATTTCGAAGAAACAAAAGAAGAAAGTCAAGCTCCCTAAAACTCTTTTTATGAGTGAAGACGAAGAATGATCGTATGTTCTCTCCCGCGGTGCGGAGCAACAAAATTTTGTTTAGACTTTCAAGAAAAAACAAAACTTAAGTTTGTGGGAGAGTTACATCCTGTTCATATTCAAAGTGATAGAAAAGCTTTGACGCATGAAACAAAATATCAAACTAACTTTACTCCAGAATTCTTCGCAGAACTCTTACATGATCATAGCGAACACATCGTACTCGTAAATCAACACTCATATCTTTTGGCTAATCAAGCAAGCGTTTTCATGCTTCGTAGAAATATGAGAGATGCATCTCTTAGCTTGGCAAACTATATGTTGAAGGCATATCCGGGAATTAAAGTAGCCGCTCTAAAGTTTAATTTAGCTCTGATGCATCATGATCATAAAGCTCTGACAGCATATTTAAATAAATACGAAAAACAAGTAGTATGGTATGAAGACTACTACGACATCTCTGGAACAAAAACTCCTTTGCTGGATTCGTATGTTGGAAGAGATTCTATTATAAAAGAGATTGACGACTACTATGGATCAACAGTTTGATAAAAGATACGTTCTTACTGCTATCCAACTGATAGGTCCATTTGTCGTATTATGGGCACTCTTGCAATATGCTACACTTGCATGGGTAGCAGCTGCTATGATCATGCTTTTTCTGATGAGAATCGTAGGAGGTTCGATATTCTATCATCGCATTCTTTGTCATCACACTCATGATGTGCATCCAACAATAGCATTTATCGGTACAGCATTAGGATTCTATGGATCCTTTATGCCACCTGCAGACTTTTGCATAACACACTTCAATCATCACAAGTATGCTGACACTGAGCAAGATCCTCATTGCCATAGTACACAAGGTTGGAGAACGATGTTCCCTATTTTATGGAATATTACCAATCAAGTAGATTTTCGAACCGTAATTCGCCTTCGAAAAAATAAGATAGTCAATCTATTTTCTGAGAAGTATTGGCTGATGATATCTTTGCCGCTTCTACTGCTACTCATATCGCCTGAAGCATTCTTGTTTTTGTTTTTTATTCCGTGTACTCTATCGATATGGTCAGCGGCAATATCTACGATGAATCATGATAAGAACGGAGCAAAGAACATGGGATTCTGGTATGGAATTGTAAGCGGTGCAGAGCACATGCATAAGAATCATCACGATGATATATCAGATGAAGGTTGGATAAATATCATCACAAATCTAATAACTAAAAAGAAAGTTAAGACATGAATCTGGGTTATACTATCATAACTGATATTTCAGAAGTTGATTTTGATGATCTGTATGAAAGATCAAAAGACGCAATCGATGCAAGCTGGCCAGAAATATCGACATTTACAGATGAACAAAAAAAGGCTGGATACGTATCTTGCATAACTAGTGGATTAAATAACGAATGGCCCGGATTAAATCCGCACGGGCCAAACGATAGATATGTGGCAATGAAAATCACAGATCTCGATACTGGAATAGATATGAGTTGTACTGCAGGATTTGTATTAGAAGGCGGAATCTTTGACGGTAGACATACTATGACAGCGCCAAATGCAAGTGGTTCAAGAAACTGGCTTTATTCTGAACAATTTAGACAAGTTAGAAACGCGTTTCATGCCGAGATCGGAGTAACTAAAGCCATATACAGAAATATCGCCGCTGACACTCCTCACTATCGCCACATACTAATAAGAGCGGGAATACATTTTGAAATAGTAGAAGATATAGAATCTCCGACGTTGGGTTCTAATTTTAGAAATGTTACAGTAGAATACAAATAATGAAATTTTTATTGAACGTAGGCGCCGAGAAAGCTGGCACTACTTGGTTATATGAGTATTTTAAAGAACATCCAGATTTCTATGATATTGGAAAAGAACTGAATATTATTCAAAGAGATGATTTAGTTCCTCTCTTAGAAGATGTAGACGAATATAGAAAAGATATAGAAGCTTTCTTTCGAACGGTTTCAAATGTAAATCAAGTAACAGGCGACTTCACACACTACGAAGGATCCAGCGAGAACGTCTTTCGACTTATAAAGAATGGTCTATTAAAGTATGATATCGAAGTTGTGCCGGTTTATATTATGCGAGATCCTATTCAAAGGAGTTGGTCTGCTTGGAATATGATTGGTGGGGGTAAGATTCCAAACCAATCGACTGCTTCACATTTTGTTATGACTAATTTTATATCATGTAAATACAAAGAAACGATAGAAGCTTTAGATAGCGTATTTGCAAACCCATTGTATTTCTTCTATGAAGACTTTTTTACTCAAACCAATATGAATAAAATATGTGATGAGTTAAAAATCTCTCGACATCCTGCAGATTGCGATAATAAAGTGGGAGCTTCTTCATATAAGAAAATGCCAACTAGTTTTCTGAAAGCTTTTGGAAAATCTTTGAAGAATAAAGATGCCGTTAAATATGTTTTTGAAAGATTTGAAAATGTACCATGGAAACTCGAAGATTATTCGTAGATCTACTCTCGATGAAGATCTTCGCCTAAGATTACTTGAAGGTTTAAACAGTCCTAAGCAAACACACTACTTTGATCGTAACGAGGCTACGAATCCAACAGATGAAGCTGTACTCGAATTTCTTGATCGAGAACAATTTAATTGCAATAAAACTCACATCGAATATTGGTTTCAAGCTCAAGAAGTTTCTGGAGACTTATGGCCTCACGTGGACTTTAATGAAAAGCTTCGGCATAGAATTGATGCTGGTCAAAAATTAAAACCAGAAAAACTGATGTCTCCAATTACTATCGCATGTTACTTAGAAGCAACCGATCTTGTTGGCGGAGAATTCTGCATCTCTGAAAGAAGCTGGTTAGACTATGAAAAAGAGATTACTCCACCAGAAGTTTTGAAAGAAGAGTTGCTCAAATATACACATGAATCTTTTCAACCTTTCGAAGGCGCAGTCTTATACTTCGAAGGAAGCAGATACTACCATTGGATCAACGAAGTCAAACGCGGATCTCGTAAGAGTATATTGATCAATTTCTGGGACAACTGCAGCCTTGAAGCCATTTAGTTGTGTTTGTATGTCTTATAAATAGCCAGACACATAAATACAATAAAAGAGGATTACGATGGCCACTCCTACCACAAAAGCAACATTTAAAGAGTACTGCCTTCGTAAGCTCGGCAAACCAGTCATTGAGATTAACGTTGATGATGATCAGGTAGATGATCGCGTCGACGAAGCTTTGCGTTACTGGTATGACTATCACTTTGATGGTTCAGAAAGAGTATACTATAAACATGCTATTACGTCGACAGACGTGGCCAACAAGTATATCACTCTTCCAGAAAATATCATTGGCGCAGTCAGCATCTTCTCGATGGGTGATCCTTCGATTCGCTCTGACGACCTCTTTAATATTCGATATCAGATCGCGCTGAACGACCTCTACACTCTGACTAACGTGTCGCTTGTTCCATACTACATGGTGATGGAACATCTTGCACTGATGAACGAGCTACTTGTCGGTAAACAACCGATTCGTTATTCTCGTCATAAAGATCGACTTCACATTGATATGGATTGGAACACTGTTGCCATCGGAGAATTCTTGCTCGTCGAAGCTTATGAAGTCGTTGATCCAGAAACATGGACAGATGCTTATAACGATCGCTGGCTTCAAAACTATGCTACGACTCTGATCAAAGAACAGTGGGGTTCGAACCTTACAAAGTTTACTGGAATGTCTTTACCTGGTGGAGTGCAGTTTAACGGAGAGAAAATCTACGACGATGCTGTCGCCGAAAGAAGAAAGCTCGAAGATGAGATGATTTCTTCTTATTCTCTGCCGGTTCTCGATATGATTGGATAATACATGTCGACCAACTTCTATTTCAACAACTTTACAAATAGTCAAGAGCAGGTCTTAATTGAAGATCTGGTTCTCGAGTCTATTCAAATTTATGGGCATGATGTATTCTACTGTCCTCGTACACTCATAGAAAAAGACGAAATCTACGAAGAAGATACATTATCACAGTACAACAGTAATTATTTAATTGACATGTATATTCGTAGCTATGAGAGCTATGAAGGTGACGGGCAATTCTTGTCGAAGTTTGGTCTTGAAATTCGAGATCAGGTCACGTTCACGGTATCCGTTCGTAACTTTATGAATGAGATCGGTTCAATAGAAATGATCGATCGACCACAAGAAGGCGATCTCATTTATCTTCCGATGGCAGATCGTTTGATGTATGTCAAATACGTCAATAAAACTCCTGTCTTCTATCAGATGGGTGCTATTCAGATGTATGATCTCGTTTGCGAGATGTTTGAATATAGCAGTGAGCAGTTAAATACTGGCATCGAGGCAATTGATAGTATTGAGAAAAATAGCAGCCTCAGTCTCGACGAGTTTGGAATCTTGACGAATGACGGTTTACTTCTGGTTACTCAAGAAGGAAATCCTATTATACAAGGCAGCTATGATTTTGGCACGCAAGCCGGAGATGCATTCGAAGATAATATGGAGTTTGAAACAGGTGGGGACAGCATCCTTGACTGGACGCAAATCGATCCGTTTAGTGAGGGACAAGTATAATGTTTGGAAGAACATGGAATCACGACAGTTTAAGAAAATACATCATCGTATTCGGAACTGTCTTTAACGATATCTATATTAATCGTTTAAGCAATGCCGGAGAAGTACTTCAGACGCTGAAAGTTCCTTTGACATACGGCCCAAAAGATAAAGTACTTTCAAGACTCGAGCAAAGTCCAAGACTCGATAATCAAGTTGGTATTATTCTTCCTCGTATTTCTTTCGAAATGACGACCATGGAGTATGATCCTACTCGTAAGTTGAATACTCTGAATAAACTGACGAAGCAATCTACTAATGCAGGCACAGACGACGAAGTCAAATATCAGTATCAACCTGTTCCTTATGATATGCAATTCGAGATGAATATCTTGGTCAAGAACGCCGAAGATGGCACTCGTATCGTAGAGCAAATCGTTCCGTACTTCACTCCTGATTTTACAGTGAGTGTCAATCTTGTTCCTGAAGTCGATGGCCCACGAGACATTCCTATCATTCTAAATAGTATCACTTCTCAAGATGAATATGAAGGTAGCTTTGAACAAAGAAGAGCACTGATCTGGACGCTTAGCTTTACGATGAAAGGTTACTTGTATGGACCAACGAAGAAATCAAAATTAATCAAACTCGCAGAAACAACGTTCAGACTTCCAGAAGATGTCGAGACAGGAAACACCGATAATACCGCCAACACGATAGTCGTGGCTTCGAGACCTGGACTTACTGCGAACGGACAACCTACTACTAACACCGCTCTAAGTATTTCATATGAAGATATTAAGAGCACGGATAACTATAGCATTATCAATACAATTACTGAGAATATCTAATGAGCAATGAACTTGATAAATTTTTAAACATCGCCTCTGGCGATAACTTACCAGCTGTGATCGAAAAGAAGATGAGCACTCAAGTCTCGGCAGACTTTGAATATGCTCGCGAGAATATGATGGAAGTCATCAATAAGGGTCAAGAAGCACTCTTTGATCTCATGGATGTGGCCAAACAGAGCCAGCATCCTCGAGCATACGAAGTCTTGGCAACTATGATGAATACCATGGTGGCAGCAAGCAAAGACTTAGTTGATCTTCAGGCCAAAAAGAAGAAGATCATGGAAGATGATCCTTCGGCTTCTCCTCAGCAAGTCACAAACAATCTTTTCGTCGGCTCGACTGCCGAGTTACAGAAATATCTGAAGCAACACAAAGATGGCGAGTGAAAACTATCTCGGGAATCCGAGACTTAAGAGAGCAGATACAAAGGTCGAGTATACTCCCGAACAAGTCGCAGAGTACATTAAGTGCTCTGAGGATCCGATCTACTTTATCTTAACTTATTGTAAGATCGTAAACATCGATAAAGGCCTGATCATGTTCCCGCTCTGGGAATTCCAGAAGGAAATGATCCTCGCCTTCGAAGAGAATCGCTTTGTAATTTGTAAGATGCCCCGTCAGGTCGGTAAGACGACTACGGTTGCCGCTTACTTGCTATGGAAGATCGTATTCAACGAAGAGTATTCGATCGCTATTCTGGCCAACAAAGACAGACAGGCTCGAGAAATCCTTGGTCGTATTCAGTTGATGTTCGAACATCTTCCGAAGTGGCTTCAGATGGGTGTGACCGAATGGAACAAGGGTAACATCAAGCTCGAGAATGGATCTGAAATCCTTGCCTCGGCTACCTCATCTTCTGCTATTCGTGGTACGTCTCAGAACATGGTTTACCTCGACGAGTTTGCCTTCGTTCCGACCAACATTCAAGACGAGTTCTTCGCGTCGGTTTATCCTACCATTTCATCGGGTCAAAGTTCGAAGGTTCTTGTCACATCGACACCGAACGGCATGAACATGTTTTACCGCATTTGGACAGAGTCTGAAGAGGGTAGAAATGCTTATGCTCGTGTCGACGTTCACTGGTCACAGATTCCTGGCCGTGACGAAGCATGGAGAGAACAGACGATCAGCAATACGTCTGAAGAACAGTTCAGACAAGAATACGAGTGCGAGTTCCTTGGATCTTCGAACACTCTGATCCATCCTACCAAACTTCGTAACATGGTTTATAAGCATCCGATTGCACAGGCAGATGGCGGACTCAAGATCTACGAAGAGCCAGAACCAGATACAATCTATGCTATCGTAGTTGATACTTCTCGAGGAGCCGGAGCCGACTATTCTGCTTTTATTGTTGTGAATGTATCTACGATGCCTTATCGACAAGTAGCAGCATATCGAAATAACTTGATATCGCCGATGATCTATCCGAACATCATCTATAATGCGGCCATCAAATATAACGATGCTCTTGTTCTTGTCGAAACAAACGATATTGGTCAACAAGTAGCTGACATCTTGCACTACGATCTTGAGTATGACGGCGTTCTCGTGACTGCAAATAACGGCAGAACGGGCCAAAGTCTGTCAGGCGGTTTTGCTACGACGACTCACTATGGTGTCAAGACTACGAAGCAAGTAAAACGAGTTGGTTGCGCTACACTCAAGACTCTCGTCGAATCTGATAAGTTCTTGATCTATGATTATGACACTATCTATGAGTTGACTCGGTTCTCACTCAAGAATAGTTTGAAAGGCAACCAGTCATACGAAGCAGAAGACGGTAACGATGACATGGCCATGTGTTGTGTTCTCTTTGCTTGGTTGACTACGCAACCTTATCTTAAAGAAATTACGAATATTGATATTCGTATGCAGATCTATGAACAAAACGAGAAGATGCTCGAGCAGCAGATGCTCCCATTCGGGCTGATGAGCACGGGTGATGACATTCATGATGAAGAAGTGAACGAACCACTCTTCGACAGTGGACCAAAAGACGACTTTTGGATTGCCAAGAAGATGGGATTTTTTGAAGGAAACTTTTGATATGAAAGACGAATATGATTTAAATATTAGAAAAATGATAAAGCCTATGAAGGTTGCATTGCAACATCCTGGCAAAGCTTTACCTTTTATTGCACAAGTCGTAAGGCATGGCAGTGGTCCTTCTCTGAAATACACATACAAAAAGATGCTTGAAACCAAAACTGGTGGAGAGCTGGCATATAAAAACGAAGAGATATCTGAATATTTGCCATTCCTTTCAGAGCGACCGGAAGGATCTGTAGGAAGAGAATCGTACAACTATTTTGGACATCATCAAGAGAATGTACAAAAAGTAAGTCGAAGAAAAAAGACTAATGATGAGTGGATCGAGGCTAAGCATCCATATAGCTGGATGGCCAGAAGATATCGAGATACTCATGACATATGGCACATTCTGTCAGGTTATCCTACGAGTACAGAAGGTGAGATGTGTATGGTAATGTTTTCTTACGCACAGACTCGATCACTCGCTTGGTTGGTAATCAGTCTAAGTGCCATGTTCGCAATTATAAATCATTTAAAAAAGCCTTCAGAATATTTTACAGTGATTCGAATGGCATATGAAGCATATCAAAATGGCAAAAGGGCTAAGTTTCTATTAGCCGAAAATTATGATGAACTACTATCTGAAAATATAGATTCTGCTAGGGAACGACTAAACATCCGCTTACCGAAAGCTTTTGTTAACAGATCTCCTAATTTTTTGAAGTTATAAATAAAGCAAATGCAACTTATATGACTAACCTTTAAAGGGAGATAACAATGGCGTTTCAAGTCAGCCCAGGAATTAATGTTTCTGAAATTGATCTTACAACAACTGTTCCGGCACTTGCGACTACGGTCGGTGGTTTCGGCGGAGTATTTCGTTGGGGACCAGTAGGAAAGTTTGTTCTTGTAGATTCAGAAAATACACTCGCAAATCGCTTCGGTAAACCAACCTCGGACAACTACGAAACGTTTTATACAGCTGCAAACTTCCTTTCTTATGGAAATGCACTATATGTTTCTCGTGCTGCGACCACAACAGGTTTTGCAAACACTTCAACTATTACTCTTGCTAGTAACACTTCGCTTGCTGCAAACGGCACAGCGCTCGGCCTGACAGCTGGACTTCGCGTACAAGGTGATGGCATTGCCGATGACACCTTCGTCACTGCAGTAACTAACACTGATATCACTATCTCGAAAGCAGCAACCGCAAACGCTTCTGCATTAATTTCATTCTTTGCTAACGCTACGACGCTTTCTGCTTATGCTGGTAATACGGCTGCAGTTGTTGCATCAAACGTAGTTATTCGCAACTCAGAAGAGTTCGAAAACAAAGGCGCGACTAACTCAGTATTCACAGGGACAGAGTTCGTAGCTCGTTATCCTGGCTCGCTCGGTAACTCTCTCAAGGTTTCAATGTGCGATAGCGCTGCGCAATATGCAGAAACAATTGTATTCGAAACTAATACTACTTGGGGTTCAACAACAGCAAATACATATGCTCTTGCAGATTTTACAAGTGCCTCTATGTCGATCGCCGTAGGCAGCAACACTGCTAACGTAGCGTTCGTATGGTCTAACGACGATTTCGCAGATCGTGTAGCAGCTGCTACGACAGCACGAGCAGTTGGATCCAATAGCGTATCAGCTAACTTTATCTCTCTTGCAACCGCAAATACACTCTTTACGAATGGCGATGCAGTATGGTATGCAAAGGGCTCTTCTTCGACCGCGAATAGCATTCAAGGTTTATCAGAAGGTACATCGTACTTCATTACTGGAGCGAATACAACCGGCTTTACTCTCTCGTTAACATCTGGTGGAGCAAACGTTGCCATCTCGAATGGCGCAGCCAACTCGGTTGTTTATTTTACAAAACAAACAGCGACTGATCTCGGCCTTACTCTTGCACAAGCTCGTCTTGCTGTCACTGCTCTAAGAGATAAGATTTCAGTAGGTGATTACGTCGAAGTTGGTAATACAACTGTCGGTAAGCAAAACATGAAGGTAACTGCAGAAGGTCCACAGATCGACGATGGTACAAATATCTTCTTCAGCCTGAATTTCGATTCAACTTGGAACAAATCATCAAACGTTAGCAGTACTTCATTGAAGCGCCAGTGGGAATACTTCAACGTTGTCGAGTCTGCTCCAGGCGTATCTTCATCGATGACAAACGCCGGTCGCACTATTACAGACGAAGTTTCAGTAGTTGTAGTTGACGAAGACGGTCTGATCAGTGGAACACCTGGTCAAGTTCTTGAAATCTACCAAAACCTTTCACGTGCAACAGATGCCAAGAAAGATGACGGTACGACTAACTACTATAAGACTGCAATCAATGACTTCTCACGTTGGGTTTGGGCTACAAACGATCGTGCTGGTGCAGCTTCTAATACTCTGTCAAGTGTTGCTAACTCTACTAACACGACAACTTACACACGTTCGTTCGTTCGTGGCACAGACGGAGCTAATGAAAGCACAGTATCGATGGCAGCTCTTGGTTCTGCATACGATCTCTTTGCAGATGCAAGCACGGTCGATGTTTCTCTTATTCTTCAAGGTAAGGCAATCGGAACTAACGACGTTCAGCTAGCCAACTATCTGATCGATAACATTGCTGAAGTTCGTAAGGATTGCGTAGTATTCGTATCTCCTGCATATTCTGATGTTGTAGGTATCAACGTAGAAAACCAACAAGCACAGAATATCGTAGACTTTAGAAATGCTCTGCGTAATACTTCATATGCATTCCTCGATTCTGGTTACAAGTATCAGTATGACAAGTATGCAGACGTATATCGCTACATTCCACTCAACGGTGACATTGCCGGCCTGACAGCTCGCAGTGATAGCCTCAGAGATCCTTGGTTCTCTCCAGCTGGATTTACTCGCGGTCAAATCAAAAATCTTGTGAAGCTTGCATTCAGCCCTGGAAAAACTGAAAGAGATCTTCTTTATAAGAATGATGTCAATCCAGTTGTCACATTCCCAGGTCAAGGCACAGTGCTTTACGGAGATAAGACTCTCTTAGGTCGTACAAGTGCATTCGATCGTATTAACGTACGTCGTCTGTTCATCGTTCTTGAAAAAGCGATCGCTACAGCTTCAAACTCTACTCTGTTCGAATTCAACGACGAATTCACAAGATCACAGTTTGTTAATCTGGTTGAGCCATATCTTCGCGACGTTCAAGGTCGTCGTGGAATCTTTGACTTCCGCGTGGTTTGCGACGAGACGAATAACACTGCTGAAGTAATCGATAGCAACCGCTTTGTTGGAGACATCTACATCAAGCCTGCTAAGTCGATCAACTTCATCCAGCTAAACTTCGTCGCCGTAAGATCTGGTGTCGAGTTCAATGAAATCGCTGGCCAGTTCTAATAAATAAGATAAACCTAGGAGGAAAGTAAATGGCTTTTAATATCAATGAAATGAGAAGCCAACTAGCTTTTGGCGGTGCAAGACAAAACCTGTTCCAAGTGGATATTTTTAATCCTGCGAACAACTCAGGGGATGCAAAAACAAGATTCATGTGTCAGGCAGCTCAGCTGCCTGGCTCTGATCTTGGAGTCATTCCAGTGTTTTACTTCGGTCGTCAAATGAAGTTAGCTGGTGACAGAACGTTCGCCGAATGGACAGTAACAATCATCAACGATGAAGACTTCCTGATCCGTAATGCAATGGAAGAATGGTCGAATAGAATCAATCGCCTTCAACGCAACGTCAGAGAAATTGGTCCTGGATACAAGTCACAGGCGACAGTTACTCAGTTTGGTAAGGACGGTTCAAAGATCCGTACTTATGATTTCAACGGAATCTTCCCAAGTAATATCAGCCCAATCGAACTTGACTGGTCTACAACCGATCAAATCGAACTGTTCCAGGTAACGTTCCAATATGACTACTGGTCAGTTGGTCGTACCGGATCGACAGGTCGCGCCGGCGGTGAATAATAAGTAAGGGGTAATCATTCCCCTTATTTTTTCGTTATTTAAATTGGAGAACCCATGGCCGAGTTATTTGGTTTTGAAATTAAAAGAAAGCAAGAAGAAAAAGAGCTTCCATCATTTGCCCCAAAACAGGACGATGATGGAGCTCTTGTTCTTGCCGAAGGTGGAGCTTATGGCCAGTATGTTGATATGGAAGGTGCCATTCGCACCGAGTCAGAGCTCGTCTCGAAGTATAGAGAGATGGCTCAGCATCCTGACATCGAACTTGCTGTCGATGACATTATCAACGAAGCTGTTGTTATTGATCCAAAGAAAGAAGTCGTATCTTTAAATCTTGACGACTTAAAGCAACCAGACAAAGTCAAGAAACTTATCCTCGATGAGTTTGATAAAGTGCTCGAGCTGCTCGAGTTTAATCAGCACGCCTATGAAATTTTCCGCAAGTGGTATGTCGACGGTAGAATATTCTATCACTTGATGATCGACGAGAAGAATCCAAGAGAAGGCATTCAAGAACTACGCTACGTAGATCCTCGCAAGCTTCGTAAAGTCAAAACTTATAAGAAAAGAAAAGCTGCCAAGGATTCGAACGTCATTATTCCTGCGCCGGGCGAAGAGTTCTATATCTACAATGAGAATGGTTTCGGTAAAGTACCAACTCAGCCTAACTATCAAGATCCTACTACACAAGGTATCAAGATAGCAGTCGATTCCATTATCAACGTATCTTCTGGCCTTGTCAACGTCAAAGGTGACATGGTTCTTGGTTATTTGCAAAAAGCTATTAAGCCACTCAACCAGTTAAAGGCGATGGAAGACTCATTGGTCATCTATCGTATCTCTCGTGCACCTGAACGTCGTATCTTCTACATCGACGTTGGTAACCTACCTAAAATGAAAGCTGAGCAATATCTTCGTGATGTGATGACTCGCTTTAAGAATAAAGTAGTGTACGATGCCGGTACAGGTGAGATCAGAGACGATCGCAAGCACATGACAATGCTCGAGGATTTCTGGCTACCACGTCGTGAAGGCGGAAAGGGCACAGAAATCACTACTCTTCCAGGTGGACAAAACCTCGGACAGATCGACGATATCGTTTATTTCCAACGTAAGCTTTATAAAGCTCTGAATGTTCCTATTTCTCGTCTTGATCCTGAACAAGCTTTCAACTTCGGAAGAGCCACAGAAGTGACTCGCGACGAAGTCAAGTTTTCAAAGTTTATTACCCGTCTTCGTGCAAGATTCTCTGATGTTTTCAATAAGATTCTTGAGAAGCAACTAATTCTGAAGGGTATTATTACCTCGGAAGATTGGTCAGAGTTTAAATATAACTTTAAGTATGAGTTCACAGAAGATAATCACTTCGCTGAGCTAAAGAACACAGAGATCCTTCGCGATCGTATCTCGATGCTTCGTGATGTCGACGACTATGCAGGCAAGTACTACTCGCACGAATGGATCCGTCGTAACGTTCTTTATCAGACGGAAGAAGACATGGAACAGATCGACAAGCAGATCGTCGATGAAATGGATAATCCTCAATATGCTCCGCCAGAAATGGGCCCAGACGGACAGTCACTTCCTCCTGGAGATGTAGGCACACCGCCTACTGAGGACGATGCGACTCCTCCGGCTCCCGGTAAACCGAAAGCGAAAGCTACTTCTATTCCAAATGTACCAGATTTGGTAGGAAAATAAATACATTATAAATAGTAAAAGAATTTTGGAGAATTTATATGGACATTGACGAACTAATTGGAGCCGCTGTCGAACAGCAGCCAACTCGATTTGCTACAGCATTTGATGATCTTATGGGTCAGAAGATCGCAGCGAGATTAGAAGACGAGCATACCACATATGCTCAACAAATGTTTGCTTCTGACGAACCTGAAGATACCGATGAAGAAGAATTCGAAGATGATTTGGATTTTGACATCGACGACGAAGAGTTCGAAGATGAGTTCGAAGACGAAGAATTTGATATAGAAGATCTCGACCTAGAAGATTTAGACACAGAGGAAGAAGACGACGATGGCGAAGACGCTTAAAGATTTCTTAAATGAAAGACAGCTTGGGCCGATGGTCGTCAAGAATCCTGACGAGCAAAAGTTCATTGACAAACATGTAATCGCGAAGACTGCTGATCGCAACGGTAATGACGACGAAGTTTTCAAGGGCTCGAAGGTCAAGATGGCCGATCGCAAGAAAGATCGCAAAGGTTATAATCCTGGCGAAGACGAAGAAGTATACGAAGAGCTGAAGGGCAATCAACACAAGATCGATGCCAATAAGAATGGCAAGGTTGACGCGCATGACTTCCACCTTCTTCGTAAGAAGAAAAAAGTTGCTGAGGAAGCTGAAGAACTTGACGAACTATCACACGGCACACTTCGCAGATACCGAATGAAGGCAAAGTCTATTGCTGACCAGGGCGGTGAACAACGTACTAAGGGCCGTGAACTAGCTGGCCGTAAATCATATGGTGATATGATAGGTGGTATTAAAAAGCCTAAAGTCATGGCCAAGGAAGAAGCCGAGCAGATCGACGAACTTTCGAAAGAAACTGTTCGCACTTATTATAATAAGGCCGGCGAACAAGGCAAGAAGATCGCTGATAAGATGAAGATGGGTGGCGGTGATTGGTCAAACGACGGATCAGATACCAAGACTCTGAAGAAGCGTGCAGCTGGCCGTACGATGGCTTTGAAGCGTCGCAGCGGTGAAATCAAGATGTCTGAAGAAGCTGAGCAGATCGATGAGATCTCGGCCGAAAAGAAAGATGCATACGCACAAAAAGCTGGCAAGCAACTTCCAGGTTTGTTTGCAAAAAGCAACAGCGCTGATGGAGCTCGCAAGTACTACAATCGTAAGAACGCTGTTCGTAAGATTGCTAACGAAGATGTCGAACAGGTCGATGAAAAGCTGAACATGGACAAAGCTTCAATGGGAACCGTAATCAAGGATTTCCAAAAGTCTGATGCTCCTCAGTTCCAAGGTAAGTCACAGAAGAAGCGCCAAGTGATGGCGATCGCTGCTAAGCTCTCAGCAGAGCGCGGTGGCAAGCCTTTGAACAAAGAAGAGCGTCTTCTTACTAAGCTTGCTGACATTTCCGAAACACATAAGAGAACGATGGTATCGGTCTTTGAGAAACTCAACGAAGATAACCAACGTGAGTTCATGCTAGCATGCGATACAGCAGAAGGCATCGAGCAAATGTTGGACTTCTCTATTCAACACAGAGGTGAATAATGGCTGTTACTATTACATCAAATAAGAAAAATACTTCTGCTGTTATTCACATATCTGCTGCGAATAGCGGCAATATTGTGGTTGTTGGCAATAGCACTACTACGAATGTTGGTGCCACTGCCACTTGTCTTGCTACGAGTGATGAAGTTCTTTCTGGAGCTTACATCGCACAAATTTTTTGGGGTTGTGACGGCAATGGCCATATTCAGATCCTCAGAGGCACGACTCTTGTTGGCGTGTATGACTCGACTGGATACTGTGACTATGCCGGTAACGGTATGCCGCTCAATGTAAATCCTACGGCAAATTTAGTAGTTAATTTTGTCGGTTCTGCAAACTCATATTGTTTGCTGGAAGTACAGAAGCAAGGCACATTCATTTCACCATATAACAACTCGTAAGGTAAGAACATGAAGCTAATCACAGAAGTTGTTGAAGATCTGAAATGTATCACAGAAGCTCGTGAAGACGGGAAGAAGAACGTATACATTGAAGGTATCTTCTTGCAAGGAGGCATTAAGAACCGCAATGGTCGTATGTATCCTGTCGAAACTCTTGAAAAAGAAGTGAATCGTTACGACGAATCTTATATTCAAAAAGGTAGAGCTCTTGGTGAATTAGGTCATCCTGATGGTCCGTCGATTAACCTCGATCGTGTATCTCATATGATCACTTCTTTGAAGAGAGAAGGCACCAATTTCGTAGGTCGTGCTAAGTTGATGGATACTCCAATGGGTAACATCGCGAAAGGTCTTATTGGAGAAGGCGTAAAGCTCGGTGTTTCATCCAGAGGTATGGGTTCGTTGAAGCTAAATAAAGAAGGTATCAACGAAGTTCAAGACGATTTCTATTTGGCCACAGCTGCAGATATCGTAGCAGATCCTTCTGCTCCAGATGCATTTGTAAATGGCATTATGGAAGGCGTAGAATGGGTTTGGCAAGATGATCTGTTAGTTGCAAAGAAAAATGCACAGAAGATGTTAGAGCAAACTGTGCAAAATATTGAAAGCGCATCTTTTTCGAAACAGCTCGATGCTAAAAAGTTTGAAATTTTTGAGAACTTCCTCAATAAAATTTCTAAAATCTAACTTAGAATAAATAAATAAAATCTACAAGGAGTCAAAAATGTCAAATAAAGATACGAGTGAAATCGTTCAAGACGGTATCGATGAATCTGCTGGTTCGGAAACATTGAAGCCGAATCCAACACGCGCAGAGATGCTAGCTACTTTTAGTTCGCTTCTTGCACAATTGAAGGGCGAAGATCTTTCGCACTTCTTTAACGATTCGATCAAGCAATATAGTGCTGACGGCGTTCCTACAGCGACTGCTCCTGGTGGAGCTCCTGGTATGGGTCAAATGCCGATGCCTACGTTGAACGCAGTGAAGGAAGACATCAACGAAGTGTTTGATGGCGAAGATCTTACTGAAGAAGCAAAAGAAAAGTTTTCAACAATCTTCGAAGCAGCTGTATCAGCTCGCGTTTCGATCGAAGAAGCTCGTCTCGAAGAAGAGTTCGAAGCTCGTCTTAACGAAGAAGTAGAAGAAGTTAAAGAAGAGATCACTACAAAAGTCGACCAGTATCTCGACTATGTAGTAGAATCGTGGATGGAAGATAACAAGCTTGCTATCGAATCCACAGTCCGCGCCGATATTGCAGAGAACTTCATGGAAGGCCTCTACAATCTGTTTGCTGAATCATATATCACAGTGCCTGAAGAGAAGCTTGATGTAGTCGGTGAATTGAAGGCACAACTCGAAGAGCTAGAAGCAAAGCTCGACGAGTCTGTAAACAAGCAATTAGAACTGCAGTCAGTCATCGACGAAGCTACAATGGAAGCAACGTTCGACGAAGTGTCTGAAGGTCTTGCTGCTACACAGGTAGAAAAGCTTCGCACACTTGCAGAAGGTATCGAGTTCACAGATAGCGAGTCTTATGCAAAGAAGCTCGACATTCTGAAGGGCAAGTACTTCTCTGAAAAGAAGGAAGTTAATACTGGCGTTATTTCGGAAGAAGCAACAGAAGGTCTTAACGAAGAAACTAAGCCTAAAGCAGTTGGTGAAATGGCAAACTATGTCAGCGCGATTTCGAGAACCAAAAAGTTTTAATTTGATAAATAATAAACAAATCCTAAGGATAAAGGGAGAATAAAATGTTAGCTGAGGAACTAAATACCAAGTGGAAGCCAGTGCTCGAGCACTCGGATCTTCCAGAAATTACAGATGCTCACAAGCGCCTTGTCACAGCGACAGTGCTTGAGAACACAGAGCGTGCGCTTCGCGAGGCTGCTGGCCAAGGTAGCTCACAGCAAATGCTTGGCGAAGGTGACGGTCACGTCAACTCCGTAGGCAGCGGCCAGGTTGCAAACTTCGATCCAGTACTGATTTCACTCGTACGTCGTTCGATGCCAAACCTTATCGCTTATGACGTTTGCGGCGTTCAGCCAATGAACGGTCCAACAGGTCTTATCTTCGCAATGCGTTCACAATACGCAAACTCGACAGATTCAACTGTTGCAGAAGCTTTCTACAACGAAGCTAACACTGGTCACGCTTCGCGTCTCGGTGCTGGTCTTAATGCTGCTAACACTGGTGCTGCTACAGCAACTACAGTTGGTGCTAACACAGTTGGTACAGCTCCTGATACTGCAAACAACGCTGGCAACTCATACTACAACTACACGATGGGTCTTCTTGTTGGTTCTGCTGAACTTCTTGGCGCTAACAGCTCATACATCTTCCCGGAAATGGGCTTCTCAATCGAGAAGGTTACCGTATCTGCTAAGACACGTGCTCTCAAGGCTGAATACACTCTAGAACTTGCACAAGATCTGAAGGCGATTCACGGTCTTGACGCAGAAGCAGAACTTTCGAACATCCTTTCAGGTGAAATCCTTGCGGAAATCAACCGTGAAGTTGTTCGTTCGATCATCATCACTGCTGAAAAGGGTGCAACCGAAGGAACCACAACTGCTGGTATCTTCGACCTCGACACCGATTCAAACGGTCGTTGGTCAGTTGAAAAGTTCAAAGGTCTTCTGTTCCAGATCGAACGTGAATGCAACCAGATCGCGAAGCAAACACGTCGCGGTAAGGGTAACGTAATCATCTGCTCGTCTGATGTTGCTTCTGCACTTCAAATGGCTGGCGTTCTTGATTACGCTCCTGCGATGAACACTTCTTCGCTGAACATCGACGACACAGGCAACACATTTGCTGGTGTTATCAACGGTCGCATTAAGGTCTATATCGATCCATATGCTGGCACAAACTTCTTGGTAGTAGGCTACAAGGGTTCGAATCCGTTCGACGCTGGTCTGTTCTATTGCCCATACGTTCCACTACAAATGGTTCGTGCAGTTGATCCAGGTTCATTCCAACCGAAGATCGGCTTCAAAACACGTTACGGTATGGCACCGAATCCATTCGCTAAGGGTACTACAGCTGCTTCGACAACAGCTGTTCTTGAGCAAGATTCGAACAAGTACTATCGTCGCGTTCTTGTTAACAACCTTATGTAATAATAAGAGTTGGAACAACCAACCTAAAAACTGGAAGGGGAGTCGAAAGGCTCCCCTTCTTTTTGGCATGTACAATATATAAATAGTGTGTATAATGATCTTATGGCCAAAGGAAAGATATGACTGCTGTAAACGATATTAACAAAAACTTTCTGTCACCTTTAGGCTACAAGTTTACTTTGGCGCGAGCACCTGCGCTCAGTTACAATGTACAGAACATTCGTTTTCCTGGTGTGCAAATGAGTAACGGCGAGAGTCCTACGCCGTTCGTGCCGATTCCAGTGACTGGCAAGCTTACTTATAGTCCTCTTGATATTACGTTTCGTCTGAACGAAGATATGACAGATTATCTTGAGATCTATAACTGGATGGTGGCTCTGGCATCGCCTGTTAGCTTTGATGCTTATAAAGCTGTACAGAATTCTCAGGCTGGATCTACAGGAACACTCTACTCAGATCTGAACTTACAGATCATGAATAGTAGCATGAACTCGAATATTTTAATAACTTTTTATGACGCGTTTCCAACCAGTCTCGGAGATATTGAGTTTAATAGTACAGATACCAGTGTCAATTATATAGAATGTAGTGTAGAGTTTAAATATCTAAGGTATGATATTACTAAATTATAGGATTTGTTATGAAAATTGATGACATTTATGCAGAATGGGAAAAGGATTCCCAGATCAATCGCTCTGAGCTCGGCGACGAGGCGCTCAATATTCCAAAGCTCCATCACAAGTATTTCAAGATCTTTACGCATGAGCGGCTGCTGCTTCGTAAGCAAGAGGCAGAGCTAAAGCAACTCAAGCTCGAGAAGTTGGAGTTCTATACTCTCGGACCGACAGAAGAGTCACACGAAAAAGGTTGGCGCTTGCCGCCACAGGGCAAAATACTGAAATCTGAAGTGAATAACTATATAGAAGCAGACAAGGATATGGTGAATCTATCACTCAAGCTGGGTATTCAGCATGAGAAGATCGATCTCCTTGAATCCATCATCAAGTCTCTCACTGCTCGTGGTTTCAATATCAAAGCCGCCATAGAATGGGAACGATTTAAAGTAGGTATTTAATGAGCTCAGTGCATCTTAAATTTATCAATAATGTTCACGTCAAAGTGGAGGCAGAACCATCGACTATCATGGAATTGGCAGACGAGTTCACGTTCTATGCAGAGAACTATAAGTTTCATCCAAAGTATCGAGCGAGAATGTGGGACGGTAAGATCCGTCTCATTAACAATCTGACTGGATATGTATATTCTGGTTTAGCAAGGCATATCAAGAAATTTTGCGATGCTCGAAACTATACGTTCTCGTTTGACGAAGAATTATATTATGATGGCGTATCTGAGCACGAACTAAGAGAGTTCATAAATACTCTTGGAATTCCTGAAAAATATGCCACCAGAGACTATCAATTTGATTCGATCTTGAAGTGCATCAGATCAAATCGAAGAACGTTAGTCTCGCCGACTTCTTCTGGTAAATCTTTGATGATCTACATTCTGATGAGATGGTATCAGAAGCATAAGGCTTTGATCATCGTTCCTACCATCGGACTAGTGAATCAGATGGAGAGCGACTTTCGAGATTACGGATATACTGGTAACATACACCTCTCGACACAAGGTTTGAGTAAGTCGAATAATATCGAATGTGATATGGTCATTACCACGTGGCAGTCACTCAATAATGGTAAGAATAAGATGCCAAAACCTTGGTATCAACAATTTGGAGTCGTATTCGGAGATGAAGCCCATGGAGCAAAAGCTACCTCGCTTATACAAATTCTTAGCAGCCTTACTGATTGCAAATTTCGCTTTGGGACTACTGGAACCCTTGATGGCACAGCCCTTAACGAGACAACAATCGAAGGTCTCTTCGGTCCAAAATACAAAGCCGTCAGCACAAAAGAGCTCATGGATCAAGGATACGTATCCAAACTCAAAATCAAGTGCATCGTCCTTAAGTATAATGAATCAACTAGCCATGCAGTCAAGGGAAAGACATACCAAGAAGAGATCGATTTCCTCATCAATTGCGATGCTCGGAATAAGTTCATCCGCAACCTCGGACTCTCCTTAAAAGGTAACAAACTTGTTTTCTTTCGAATTGTGGATCATGGCAAAATACTTCGTGATCTGATAACTAAAAGCACAGATCATAATGTGTTTTATATCGATGGCTCTGTTAGCGGTGATGATCGAGAATCGATACGTAAGGCGATTGAAGAAGAAGAAAACGCAATCCTCCTCGCGTCGCTAGGAACGACATCGACTGGAGTAAGTATTAATCGACTGCATCATATGATCGCCGCTTCTCCATCGAAGTCGAAGATCAAGGTGCTTCAGTCGATTGGTCGTATGCTTCGTCAGCATGAATCGAAAGAGCATGCAGTCTTGTATGACATCGTCGACGATCTCTCCTATAAATCCCATCAAAACTTTACTCTTCGTCACTTCCTCGAAAGAACGAAAATCTATGATGCCGAGCAGTTTGACTACGAAATCTATAACGTGAAGGTTTAATTATGTTGAAAGTAATGCATCTCATCAGCTGCGATACTCTTATCGGAGAGGTTGAAGAAAACGAAGACGAATATATTATTACGCATCCATTCTTGATGGAAATTGTCGACGACTCGGATCAGGGTTCTGGTGTTCGTATGGATTATTTGTTAGCGTTTTCGAAAGATAACTGTGTACATATAAAGAAAAATGTTGTATTGTATAACTATAATCCTTCGAATAGGATGGAAGAGTATTATGGTCGACTCGTCGAATTCACGGCTAAACGCGAAAATGATGTCATTCTAAAGCAAACCCTCGAGAGTATGGATGAGATGGATAGTAGATTGAAATCTCTTCTAACACGAAGACTCGTAGGGAAAAGTACAGTAAATTGAGAAAGTCTAAATGATGATTAAAAAGAAACCGACTACCCACTATATCGACAACAAGTTGTTTTATACCGAGATGGTCAAGTTTTGGAACTCGTGTCAAGAAGCCAAGAAGAACGGCGATCCTCGACCTCCGATTCCAGAATATGTGGGTAAGTGCATCATGCTGATCGCACAGCGGTTGTCAACTCGACCTAACTTTATCGGATACTCATATCGAGAAGAAATGGTCGGTGATGGTATTGAAAACTGTCTAACTTACATTCATAATTTCAATCCAGAAAAATCTACCAATCCGTTTGCGTACTTTACACAGATCATTTACTATGCATTCCTACGTCGAATTCAGAAAGAAAAGAAGCACACATACATCAAGCATAAAGCTTTTGAGAATAGTATGATCATGAACACTCTCGTAGATATGGCTCCTGAAGATCGAGCACATTACAGCGCAGCCTTTATCAATGTATCAGAGAAACTCAACGAACTTGTAGAAAAGTTCGAAGCAAAGAAACCACCAAAGCCAATCGAAAAGAAGGGCGTAGAGAAATTTATCGAGGACGAAGAAGATGAAGGATAATATTCCAACACTCATTGAACAAATCAGAGAAAACATGTTGAATGAAAAAACGCCTGAACACATTCGGTATAATTACATGATTTCAATGGAAGCCATTCGTGACTATGCAGACAAAGCATTACGTGAATATCAAAGTAACAAGAAGAAGATCTTTAAATGAAAATTGCTTTAATTACTGACACCCATTGGGGTGCTCGTGGAGATTCTGCGGCTTTCGCAGAGTATTTTAATAGGTTTTATTATGACTACTTTTTCCCGTATCTTGCTGAACATGGTATTAATCGTATATTTCATCTTGGGGATATTGTTGATAGGCGTAAGTATATCAATTTTGTCACCGCCAGACATCTACGAAGATTCGTCGAGCACTGTGATAGCTCCGGAATACGTCTAGACGTCATCATCGGTAACCATGATACTTCGTTCAAGAACACGAACGAGGTCAACTCTATGAGGGAGCTCTTCGAGCATTCAACTTATGATATCCACTATTATTCTGATCCTACTGTTGTTGATATTGATGGCACCGAAATCGCCGTCCTCCCATGGATTTGCTCAGGCAACTATGAAGAGTCAATGCAATTTATCAACAACACTCAGTCGCAGATCCTTTTTGGGCATCTCGAACTCGCAGGGTTCGAAATGTATAAAGGAGCGGTAAATGATCATGGATTTAGCGCTAGCCTTTTTGATAAGTTTGATGTCGTGTGCAGTGGCCATTTCCATCATAAATCCACACGCGGTAATATCCATTATCTCGGCGCACCCTACGAAATGTCTTGGTCTGATTACGATGATCCAAGGGGCTTTCATATATTTGACACGGACACTCGTGAGCTGACATTCGTACAGAACCCTTATAGAATGTTTCAGAAGTGGTTCTATGATGACACCAAATGGCCTAACTTCGATTGGATCAATGGCTTCGACTTCAATGCTGTCAAAGGTAACTACGTCAAGGTCATTGTGAAGAACAAGAACAACCCGTTCTGGTTCGATACATATATCGATAGGTTAGAAAAGGCAGGCGCTCTTGATATTCAGGTGGTCGAAGACAATCTCAATCTTCAACTGGAAGATGACAGCGACATTGTCAATGAAGCGGAAGACACGATCACAATCCTCACCGAAGTAGTCGACCAATGGGATACTCCAGTGGATAAAAAAAGATTGTACAATTTCTTAACAACGTTGTATGGTGAAGCTTTAAGTGTGGAGTAATCATGATTTATTTTAGTAAACTCCGTTGGCAGAATCTTCTGTCGACTGGAAATCAAATGACTGAGATCCAATTGGATCGTAGCAAGTCTACACTCATTCTCGGTGAAAATGGCGCAGGCAAGTCTACGATCTTGGATGCGCTTTCTTATGTCTTGTATGGTAAAGCTTTTCGTAACATCAACAAGCCGCAACTTGTCAATTCCATGACAAATAAGAACCTTTTAGTCGAATGTGAGTTCCTGGTAGGAAAAAACGCGTTTCTTGTAAAAAGAGGTATGCGACCTAACCTATTCGAGATCTATCAAAATGGTGTACTATTAAATCAAAATAGTTCAAATAAAGATTATCAAGATCACTTTGAGAAGCAGATATTGAAATTAAGTTTCAAATCTTTCAGCCAGATCGTAGTATTAGGCTCTGCAAACTATTTGCCCTTTATGCAGCTCCCAGCTCATGGGCGAAGAGAAGTCATCGAAGATCTTCTGGACATTCAGATCTTTAGTACGATGAACACTCTTTTGAAAGAAAAAGTCATCGAGAATCGTAATGAACTCCATGAGTCTGATCATAAGATTAACCTTGTCGAGAATAAGATCGAGTTGGCAGAGAAGCACATCGTGTCTCTTCGTACCAACAATGACGAGCTGATCAAAGCCAAGCAAAGTATGATCGACGAGCTCGAAGATCGTGTAGCAGAAACTGAAGCTGCTATTCAAATCGTGACTGATAACATCTTATCTTTGAGTGCACAGATCGAGGATCATGACAAGGTATCCAAGCGTAAGCTAAAGCTACGTCAGATGGAGACAGATCTCGAGACCAAGATTCGTAAGTTTAAGAAAGAGATCTCGTTCTTCCACGACCACGATAATTGCCCGACATGCCGTCAGGGTATCGATCATGGTTTCAAAGAAGAATGGATTAGCAATCGTACGAACAAGACGAGTGAGATCGAAGGTGCAATGGCCGAGATCGAGAAGCAGATGGAAAACATCGAGACTCGACTAAACGAGATTGCCGATATCAATACTCAGATTACATCTTACAATACACAGATCACTGGTCATAATGCAGACATTCGTTCTTGGCAGAACTCGATTAAGACTCTCAACGCAGAGATCGAATCGATCAAGAACAATACACTTGCGATTGATACGAGCACTGACGATGTCGATGTTTTCAAGAACGATCTCAAGAATATCAAAGCTCGTAAGGAAGAACTAACATATCATCGTTCAGTTCTTGAAGTGTCTGGTGTTCTACTTAAGGACACAGGTATCAAGACGAAGATCATTAAACAGTATGTTCCTGTCATGAACAAACTCATCAATAAGTATCTCGCAGCCATGGACTTCTTTGTCCAGTTCGAATTGGACGAAAACTTTAATGAAACTATTAAGTCGCGTCACAGAGACGATTTCAGCTATGCCTCTTTCTCCGAAGGAGAAAAGATGCGCATTGATCTTAGCCTTATGTTTACCTGGCGGGCTATTGCTAAGCTCCGTAATTCTGCTTCGACCAACCTTCTCATTATGGATGAAGTCTTCGACTCGTCGCTCGACGTCGGAGGAACAGAAGAATTCATGAAGATTCTCGAAGGCCTCACTCAAGATACTAATACGTTTGTGATTAGCCACAAGGGTGATCAGCTCTATGATAAGTTCCATAGCGTGATCAAGTTCGAGAAGCACAAGAACTTTAGTCGGATTGCAGCATGAATCAGTGGATCGAAGAGAAAGACGGTAAACAGTATTGGTGTCAATACTTTTCGAAAGATGAACTCATACTTCTGAAAAAGTATCATACAGCAATTAATAGAATGACAAAACTAGATTATAGCAGGATTATAAAATGATCAGAGAAATTTTACTACATACGGATCCTATTCTGAAAGAAGAGATGCCGAAGTTTGACTTCGATAATCCGATCGTCAATCCTGTAGAACTCTACAACGATCTTGCCGAGACGATGATCGATGCTGAAGGCATGGGACTCTCGGCCAATCAGATTGGTGTACGTACTCGTATGTTCGTGATGAGAGCAGAGAACGTGATCGGTGTGATCAATCCGAAGATCATCGACGTATCATCAGAGATGGTAACACTCGAAGAAGGATGCTTGTCGTATCCAAATCTCTTCGTCAAGATCAAGAGACCGAAGTTTATCAAGGTTCGCTTCACGCACCCTGATGGCACGACCGAAACGAAGAAGTTTGATGGTATCACTGCTCGAGTCTTTCAGCATGAGCTCGACCATTTGAATGGCATTCAGCATACGAAGCGAGCGAATACATATCATATGGAACAAGCTAAAAAGCTGGCAGCAAAAATAAACAGAAAAAACGGTGTACTTAAACCGAAAAATGAGTTATCTTTAGAAGTACAACAAATGATGGATTGGTTAAAAGCATGAGTGAAGATTGGGTAAGAGATATTTCTGGTATGCATCGTTATTACGGTGTCAATGAGAAGGTTCAGGACTTTGATGCCGAGAAGCTAAAGCAGTTTCTTCGGTTTCGTATGACGTTCCTCGACGAAGAACTGACTGAAACAAAGAATGCGGTGAACGCCAACGATGCAGAAGAAATCGTTGATGGTCTGATCGACCTATGTGTCGTGGCTATCGGTACATTGGATTCGATGGGTATCGATTCGTATGAAGCATGGAATAAGGTACTTCGTGCTAACCTTTCAAAGGAGGTTGGTATCAAGCCAGAACGACCGAATCCTCTCGGTCTTCCAGATCTGATCAAACCTGCTGGTTGGAAAGCTCCGAGCCATGCTGGCAATCACGGTCTCCTAGGAAAGTTGCCTAAAAAATCATGAAAATATGCGTCTATGCTATCAGTAAGAACGAAGAACATTTTGTAGAAAGATTTTGTAATTCTGCTGCAGATGCAGATCTAATCATCATCGCCGATACTGGTAGCACAGATGCAACTGTTGAACTTGCGCAAAAACATGGTGCAATCGTCAATAGCATTTGCATTACTCCTTGGAGATTTGATGATGCTCGTAATGCTGCGCTCGCTTTAATTCCTCGAGATGTTGATGTATGTGTAAGCTTAGATCTTGACGAAGAACTTCAGCCCGGATGGCGAGAAGAAATTGAGAGAGTATGGACTGCAGACACCACTCGTATGACATATGGTTTTGATTGGGGTGCAGGCATCGTTTTTAAATACGAAAAGATTCATGCTCGTCACGGTTATCGTTGGACTCATCCTTGCCATGAATATCCTATTCCATATGGTATCGAAGAGAAGTACACAGACACTGACATGTTGTTGGTAATCCATAAGCCTGATTCTTCAAAAAGTAGAGGTCAGTATCTACCGCTGCTCGAGATGTCGATCAAAGAAGATCCACATGATCCGCGAAATGCATTTTATTATGCGCGTGAACTGTCTTTCCATGGACTTTGGCAACAAGCGATCGATGAGTGTAATCGATACCTCGCTCTTCCTGGTGCCACGTGGCCCAATGAAAGATGCTACGCATATCGTGTGATGGCTCGTTGTTATAATGAGCTCGGCGACTGGGAAAATGCCATGAAATCTGCGAGATTAGGTGTAACAGAAGCACCTTACACTCGTGAACCATGGTGTGAAATAGCAAAGCTGTCATATCAAAGACAAAATTGGTCTGAATGCTATGGCGCTTCTATGTCTGCTCTTGCTATCACCGATCGTGAGTTTGTTTATACCGTAGATCCTGAAGTGTGGGGTTCGATGCCTTATGACTATGCTGCCATCTCTGCATGGCACCTTGGCATGCCAGCAGAGGCAGAAAAGCAAGTGCTGAAAGCCCTCGAGTTTGAGCCAGACAACGAACGGCTAAAATCGAATCTCGAATGGTTCAAAAAATCTTCATAAAATAGTTTTGTTTCGAAAATAAAGCATGTACAATTAATCCAATTCTTGGTAAGGTGGACCTATAATCAAGAAGGAAATAATTATGACTGCATTCGTTAAGAGCAATTTTGAATACCA